>Ga0126342_10007948_pt1 | contig 18964 bp, 16 predicted proteins | sample Cyp1metagenome_FD_92528 | JGI IMG/M metagenome (GOLD analysis project Ga0126342, IMG submission 92528) | Coral microbial communities from Lord Howe Island, Old Settlement Bay, Australia - Cyphastrea 1 metagenome | ecosystem: Host-associated > Invertebrates > Cnidaria > Coral ... | reverse complement strand
TGGCATGTGGGAATCCTCTAGAAGCCCATCGCCATTTTGTTCGATGATCGTGCCTAGCATTGGGACGTCAATTGTTGCCTTGAGGCTAACCTGCGCTCGTTTGCATTTCCATGTATCCGGTGCAAGCAAGCCACGTGAAGCCAGTAATGCTAGTGCTGGGAATTCTGGTTGTTCTTTCATCGGTAGCGCCTCTTCTTTAATTACCAGTCGTGCAAAACAAGAGGGCAAACAACAAAAACCAGAAAAAACAATACACTAAACACACAAGCACCAAAAAACAACACGAAAAACCAGCACGGCCGGTGGTCAGCTGATCAGTTCACAGGCATCTGAAACGTACAAGAAGAGATAATAACATTGTATCACCTCAGGGATTAGTATGGCAAAGGAAAACAAGAGCGGAACAACAAAACCACAAAAAAAATGCCATACAGTAATCTGTGAATGCGGAAACCAAGGCTCCCTCCAGCAAGGAGCCTCGAGATCACAGAGTGCAAGCCGTCCGGGCATTCTCACAGATACATGGACACGATCCAGAAGCCAGCAGTGACGCTGTCATGTGGCATGTGGAAAGTAGAAATAGAAACTGGTGAAATGTGGTGTGAAAACGGATCTAAGGTGAAACGACAGAGAAACTACCGGCGCTCAGGGCCACTCAGAGTTCTCTCACGTGTGCTTTGTCTATCTTCAGCGTTGATGAGAGTTCTAGTGCTCTTGAAGGACATCCTCGTGAGTAGGGTCCGGTAGGTTCGTAGTGCTCTTCCGAAGAAGTGCTAGATCCTTTTTCGGTACGGAACAATAGCAACAGAGCTTTCTGTGCTTGACTGACTTCAAAGCTCGCTGAGATCGTGCAACTATCCAAAATGCAACTATTGATGTAGTTGAAACCTTATTGGCAACTGCTGCAAAGCACTGACTGTGACCTTTCAGAGATGATAATGCTGGGAAAAGGTTAAGTGAGTGGAGTCTGAGAGTTAGCTTCGCAGCTGTCAGTCTCACTCTTGGTCCTGTTTCACTATCCTTTCATCTACGCTGCTCTGTGGTCTCGAGCCTCCCTTTTTTTCCTCTGGTATGGCCGATCACGCTCTAAGGCTCGGTTCTTACATGTGAAGAAGCAGTTTGAAATAAATTCTACATTGGGCTGTCCAACAGAGAGTTCCACTGGATCGCGCGAGTGTTACTCGCTGCAGTGCCCAGTCTATGGCTCCGGCCGGCTATTACTCTCCTTACAGAACAAGACAGACGAGCCAGGGACAGGGTCACAGGACAGCCAAGACAAACACAAAAAACGAATTCAAGGACAAGCCAACCTCTGAAAGATGCGCGCGGGAAGGGAGGAAGTCACGGTGACAAGGTGTGTGTTTGCTGTTAGGGCCGGCAGAACTGTGCTCCTCAGTGACAGCGACCACTTAAAGACTGTTGCGGCCATGATAGCTTGGTGTGAACAGGGACGAGAAGAGAGAAAGCAAGCGGAGGCCAGCAGCAGCAAGAGGGAGAAGGCGCCAGGGAAGACAGTAAAGGACAGGAGAGGAGAAAGCAGCACGGGCCGAGGAGGTGGGCGCACGCAGCTCTAACGGTGTGCAGAGAGGGTTCCGGATCGCCGAGGGCGACTACAAGAAAAGCACCTGAACAACAGCCGCAACATGGTGTAGGGCAGAGCCACACGAGGGGGCGCGCAGGACGAGGGGACGCTGCCAGAAGGAAACAAGCCAATCCGAAGCAACCCCAAACAAACAATAAACACGCACAGAACAACAGAGGGAGACACAAACAACACCCTCCAAAGGCCAAGTCACACACGCAACACCACAGGACAAACACGGGAAAAAACCTAACCACAATCGACGCACCAGGCACAGGCAGGCCGATTAGCAGACCAGGCCGATTAACACGGGCCCCAACACACAAACCGGAGACAGGCAAAACAGCACTCAAAGGACTGAAGGCCAACCAGACAACCGCGGAGAAAGGTGGCCTAAAGTCAAACGAAAAAAAGAGGGGGTGAAACAGGCGTCAAGGAGAAAGTAGAGGGGTCATACGGAGTGTAGTGTGCTCAAGAAAGTGTTGCTTGTCAGATTTTGAGGGTAGCAGTCCAACTATTTTCTAGGGCGAAAGAGACAGCAGGCGATCTCGTCGCGTAGTGGTATAATGCCCGTTTCAGGACCGTGCATAGACAGCTAGCCGCGGATCGATTCCCCACAGGTACGGGGCCGCGATCGTGACGTGGTAGACGAGTAAGTCTCAAAGTGGTGACCCGCCGAAAGGCACAGGGCGCCGGCCACAAAAAAATCTAGGACGAAAGAGACAGCTTACTCTTGAGCAGTGGCGAGCCGTCGAAGCTCACTATATTTCGCTTTAAACTCATCAACGTCAGCCTGAGATGGCTTCTTGCGCACTCTCCTGCTAGGGAAGTCACGTGCACGTTTTGCTGCAGCATGGAACACAATGGGCCGGTAGCTGGCATAGCACTCTGCTCGCAAACTTTTCATGGTTGATCTCCCAATGAGAGAACACGTGGCCGTGGTTCATTTGCTGTTTAATGAGGCCCTTTGTCATGCCAGAGCCGTAGTAGACTGAAGTTGGAAGGCCGCCAGTCCAATGGGCACAGCGCGGTCTGCTTCCACTTTTCCGGAGTCAGGCCTGTGGGAGACGGGATAATGACGTCAAGCGTTACTCTGGTGGCTCCTGCTGGCTGAAGACCGCGCACAACATACACAAAAACTTCGCTAATTTCTCTGCAAGCCGAATAGTGAAGTTTCTGGCAGCAGCCTGGAAAACTGCTTCAAGGGTCTCGATACGTCCTCGCAACTCTTTTTTTTCCGTCCAACGCCAGATGGCTCTCACCAGGTCGTTTATCAAGCCGGAAAGACAATTGCATTGTGCAAATTCAATGAATTAATGCAGTAGCAACATTGGTCATAATGACAATGTGATACAAAAGAGAACTGAAATGGATCGATACACAATCCATTGAGCTGGCAAGACAAAAAACAAAGACCAAAAATACACGATACGTCCTCGCAACTCTGTGGTCTCACAGCTCCTGCTGGAAAAACCCAGTGCTGTGTTGCTTTTTCTCACGTGTCTCTCGCATGGCGCTTTTCGTTCTTGTTCTGTTGCTTTTTTTCTCGTTTACCAATCTATTTGATCATGCACAAGCCTTTATCTCTTCAACCTGCTCAGGTCAACTTTTCATCATGCCGCTTGGTGACTCTTTGTGTTTGGTGTGTTTGGTTTTTTGGTTTTGTTTGCGTTTTGTTTATTTTTGGTTTCTGTTTTGTTTTCTGTTTTTCTTTCGGATCGTGATGGCCCCATTGGGACCGTGTAAGGGTTCTCCAACAGTACGGTCTCTTTTGGTCCTCCAACAGTACGGTCTCTTTCATCTTTTCAGCAAGATGGCAGATTTAATTCATGGGCAATGTGGGATATCCGGAGAATATGTATTTTTCCGCGAGCACACAGAAGCTTTACGCTGCGGCATGATCAGTGAATTCAAATGAATGCAAGCTTCGTCGCTGGTTCAACCAGCAAAGTCAGGACCGTATACACATACATATGTGTATATATATATACATATATATATACATATATATATATACATATATATATAGGTATATAGACGTATGGGATGATATAAGATGATACATGATATAGGTATATGTACAGATATATAGAGTATGGCCTTTAAATCCTGAATAAATAGTGCTCGACCGGACCTGGCGAAAGCTGGCGATGGAAAAAAACACGTCTGTGTGCAAAGGCTTCTTTGTGTTTAAATACAAATATAAATATGTATTTGCGTAAGCTGTGGAAAGGCTTCCCTGTGCAAAAAAGTTCTGTGTCTAAAAGCTGCTTGTACAAAAGCTTCTGTGTGAAAAGGCTTCTCTGTGTAAAGGCTTCCCTGTCTAAAGCTGCTCTGATACATTCCTGTGTAAAAGCGTCCGTCTGTCAAAACTGCTGTGTGTGTAAAGGCGTTCCCGTGTAAAAGCGTCCGTCTGTGTGTAAATTCTCCTGCGTGCTGTGTCTAAAAAGGTGCTCTGTATGAAGGCTTCCCTGTGAAAAAACTTCTGAGTGTAAAAGCGTCTGTGTGCAAAAGCGTCCGTGTGCAAAAACTTCTGTGTGAAAGCTTCCGTGTGTAAAAACTTGTGTGTGTTTTAGCTGCTCTGTGTAAAAACGTCTGCGTGTGAAAATCATTTGTGTAAAAACTGCTCTGTGTGAGGTCTTCCCTGTGTAAAGACTTTTGTGTCTGAAGCTGCTCTGTGTAAAAGTGTCCATGTGTAAAAGGGTAAAAACTGGTCTGTCGAAAAATTTCTGTGTATTCTGTGTGTAAAGGCTTCTGTGTAAATGCTTCTGTGCGTGAAATCTGCTCAGTGTAACGGTTTCCCTGCTGTGTAAAAGCTTCGATTTGTGTAAAAACTGCTCTGTGTAAAGGCTTCCCTGTGTAAAAGCTTCTGTGTGTAAAAATTGCTTTGCGTAAAAGTGTCTGTGTGAAGGTTTCCCCCTGTAAAAACTTCTGTGTGTAAAAATTGTTGTGTAAAAGTGTCTGTGTGTAGAAGTTTCTATAATAGATTGCTGTGAAAATGCTGTTTGTCTGTCTGTATGTCTGTCTGTCCACCCAACCACAATCCATCCATCGATCTATCGATCTATGTTTCTAGCGCTCTATCGATCTATTGATCTACATGATTGTTGCGTTCTAGCATTCTAGCGTTCTATGGATCGATCTATCTGTCAATCTATCTACCTACCTATATCTATCGATCGATCGATCCATCGATCTTTCAATTTATCGATCTATCGATCTGTCAATCGATCGATCTATCTATCTATCTATCCATCTATCTACCTATCTATCTATCTATCTACCTATCTATCTATCTATCTCATTTTATCTTATCTTATCTTATCTTATCTTAAGTCTTATCCTATCTATCTATCTATCTACCTATCTATCTGTCTATCTATCTATCTATCTACCTATCTATCTATCTATCTACCTATCTATCTATCTATCTATCTTTTTATGTATCTACCCTATCTATCTTTTTATGTATCTACCCTATCTATCTTTTTATGTATCTACCCTGTCTATTTTTTGTAAGTATCTACCGTATCTATTTTTTTAATGTATCTACCCTATCTATCTTTTTATGTATCTGCCAATCAATCAATCAATCTATCTATCTATCTATCTTTGTATGTATCTATCTATCCACCTATCTCTTCCCCATCCGATCATCATCCTCTTCCACCATCCCAAATCATCATTTTCTTCTCATAACAATCGGAAGGCTAATATGCGGGGGTACTTGGTGCACATGTATATGTATATATTTGTATGATGTGAGCCCCGTGAGCAAGTTTGCAGGAAAATTGGAACCATTATTTTTTTCAGTTTTGGAAAAATGCATAGTTTGATTTTTGCAATCGGGAATAACAAAACACTTGCAAACCTCATCCCTCAAACAACGTTTCCATGGGTTGTCAAAACGTGTGCGACTGACAACATATTTTGTTTGAATTGACCACCATGATCACGGCAACAATAATAACAATAATAACAATAATAACAATAATAAAAATAATAACGATAATAATAATAAAAATCATCATCATCAGAATCATCATCATAAGCATCATCATCATCATCATGATCATTACCGTCATGGGCACTGTCATGGTCATCGTCATCCCCATCGCCATCCTCATAGTCATGTTGAACGTGTTGTTCAAAGGAACTGTTTTGCTTACCGGTACAATCGAAAACGAAAACCAATTCAGTTTAGTCACCAAACGTAAGACGTAAGAAATCACATGGCAGCAACTCCGACAAAAAGTGGTGTCACACCGGGCAACCAACTTTTCGTCCGGGGCGCAAAGTACTCGACCACGGCACAAAGACAACACCTCGTTCCCTCCCCGCACCCACGGGCCAAATTCCCTCCCCTTAAAACCAAATGCATTGGTGAAACTTACCAGCCAATGTCTCGCACCAAAACTGAGGAGAGCAACAAATCCATGCTTGAAACAGGTTTGGAAACTATTTGTTCCAGGTGGCGCTAATGTGCAGCAAAACCCAAGCCGAAGGAACGACAAAATGCTGTCGATAGAGTGTTCTTGTTGAATTAAGTCGACTGCTGCTTTCTGTGGCCTCAAGTGGAAGCCAACAAGGTCAAGGGGCAAGGTTTGTGTGCGGACCCAGGCACGGTGGCCGATGTTTCACGTGTCAATTTTGTCACATGCAATCATGATACATATGAGACCAATCTATCCAATCCGAGGTCCAGTCTGTGCACAGTTTCACGAGAAGCATGTACCGAGGAGGCGCGGCATTGCATACTCCGGTTTGGATTGAAATGGACAATTTTAAAATATTGTTCGTAATTTGTTGCAGTGATTGACGAACATCGTTCTTCCCGGCAGATGTAAATCAGTGTAAAAAAATGTTTGTGTTTGTTGGAATTGAAATATGATTGGTCTTGCAAGTGAATGATTGCACATGCACGGTTGCAAGATGTTGCTGGTCTTGTTAAATGTGCAAATGTGTAACCAATTGTCACTTGTTGCCAGCTGCCACTGCGACGGAGTCTTTCAAAGGATCTGGCTGCTCGTCCAGTTTGAAGATATGACATTTGGGGGCAAATTTTGAATATATGATGTGAAATTTGAAGTGATGTTTGCAAAATTATCAAACAAAATTCATGAACATGCGCGACACTCTATGATATAATGTTTGACAGTGAACAAATTCAGAGTCTTTGTGGCCATGGGCCCGGTGCAACAAAAATCCTGCATGTGAAAGGTTTTTTACTTCACCTAGTTTAAGATCTCAATAAAAAACGAATTGAAATCTTTGAGACCATGGTGCCAACAGTGCCAACGGTTGTTGTTTCTGTTGTGTTGGGTATCCGAGGCCGTGGGGCCTATCGCAGCAGAGGCTTCGCATCTTGACAGCATACGTGCACAAAGTGACACTGCAATCAGTGCAATCAGTGCTGCAATTCTGCAAATTCATATTTTGCAATCGAATTTATTGGACCATATTTTTTGGGCATTACTGGATTTCGATTTTGTCAGATTAATATCAAGACGTATTAAAGCATTTCCAGGGCTATCAAATTGTACCAAGGCATCACGTGTAGGTAACAGGGCAAAGAAACAATTGTGGGTGAAAGTGCTTAATGTTTGAAGGTTCACGTGTTTTTCTACCTCTCCAGGTTTGGTTTTTCACTTTTGCTCTTTGCTGGACGTCTTTGTGCACTCGCCATTAGTTTGCGAATCGAGTTTTTTGTTCACACTTTCCATCATTTCTCAGCATTTCCTTTCCTTCAAAGACATGTGTGTTCATATGATGATTCATATGTGAATTTCTATCAAAACATGTGAATCATGTTAATCTCCAAAATCCAAGGGAACTGTCAAGTGGCTTAGGGTTTTGCCGCTTCTAAAGACATGAGGATCGGTCCACTACCACAGCAACAGGAGTCTTTTGATGCATGTGTGTTGTAGCATCGACTGAAACTTTCAAGAGTTCTGACATGTTGTGCATCTTGGTGCTTCCCTTTTAATTTGTTTTCCTTGCAATGTTGGCACTTCCAGGACGTGGCGGTCGGTCCTATCGTCGCGACTACCAGCAACCATCGGACACTTCTGTGGTCCGCTGCTCTGAGTTGCAGTGCTAGGTCCGCTAGGTTCTTGCACAACATTGTGCACCAACTGTGTAAAATCCATCCATTTTTACTTAGGTAAATCAGTAATTCAATGTACATCATCAAATCCCGTTGTTTTTCTTCTCCAACGTGTTTGGAAGGGTTTGGGCAGTCTTGGCTTAGGAGAACCAAAAAGAGGCGCAGAGCGATTCTGTGTGGAGTCTGGGCACTTAGCCTTATCATCTGGCAAGGCTGCAATTTCTTTGTAGTCACATCTTGATTGAGGAACGGCGTCTTGCAACAATTTGCAAAACCTATTCTCATTATTTCTCAAAATTCTCAAAAGCATTCTCAAAAACATTCTCATTATTCTCGTAAAGAAATTGTATGAAATTGTTAATGTGTCAACATGTGTCAACATATCCATGAAATCTCTGCTTCCAAGGCAATACCTTGATCTCCAGCCACTTGCCTCAGACTGCCTCAGATGAGCAGTCGAAGGTTCAAACATGTGCGTTCGAAGGTTCTTTCATCACACTGTACTGACGCTGTTCTGATTCTTCAAGTCTTGGTTGTCTTGTATTTCAGACCTCTGTCTGTGCTTTAGACGCCTTGACTCAGTGGGTATACGGTCTGTGCTTTGCTCAGGTGGAACTGGATGCAAGTGGGCAGACCAAGAAGCAGGCCATTCCTTTGCAAATCGTTGCAATGATGTTTCTTTAAATTTTCTTGTGACACTGGGACACTCGTTTAGGACTTATGTGAAGCCGATGTTTGACTGAGGAGAGGAGGTTTGGTCAAGTCCACCGGCGCAGGAGGCCATCATGGCGCAACGGAGTTGGATGTTGGATTGGCTCACTAAAACAAAATAAAGAGAGGAATAAAGTTGAGAAAGAGTTGTAGTCCAATAATAAAGATGACTAAAGTGAATATGTCTTGTGAAAAAACGTGAAATTCTTGTTGCATGCCTGAGCCAATCTAAGCATCGCAGGGTCCGAGCACATCCCACTTGCTCTGCCCGCAGACCACCCTTAGCAACCTCGAGGGCCGCATCGATTCTATGTCCCAGGACTGCGGGATGGGATGGGATCTCATGGTGTTCACATTGGGCACGTTACGGGCAAAAGAGTTATATATGTTTCCTACTTTGAGTTATGAGATTTGTGTGGGTGAGCGCGTCGCAGAGTCTGCCAGGAATTCATAGACAATCTGCGCAAGCTTGGCGAGAAAGAAGCATAGCTGCAACATTTGCAGCAACATAAGATCTGTCAACATAGAAAATCTATGAAAATCTCATCTTGGATTTTGATTTCGTTAAAGGCGTGTTTCGGAGGCATCAGGGGTTTCATGTGGCAAGTGCCCCCAAATCAACGGCTAGCAATTGTCTAGCAAATCAGCGTCTGCCAAGGGGAATGAAAAGTTCGACCTCATTTTCTCCATCCTCACCGAGTTGCAGAATCGACAGGCTCCTTGGATTGTAAATTCATACACAGTCATGGAGGTTCCTTGGGCCGGAGAGATAACAGGTCAGACACATGCGCACATACAAGAGGGAGGGCACATGATATAAAATCTGTTCCCTCTGTGTTCTTCTCTACAACGTCTTTTTTCTGATTCTGTTTTCTCCAAACTGCATTTGAGGCTCAGCTTGAGGAGACTGTACGGGTGCTGCAAAGCCAGGTGAACGCGACCAATTATGCGAACTGTGACTCAGCCGATACAGCCAGAGTGTAAGCGGTCACTGCGGCATAGGACAGCTAAGGCACTGACAGAAGCCATACACACAGCCTCCTCAGTGCCTGCACATCCAAACGCGTGTTGAAAAACTTACAGTAAGTCACACATTGAATTTTATCTCCTTCGTTTTGTATGGTTCTACAGTTCAATACCAACACGCCAATACTGATATATATGGTATGGCATGCTTGATACCGTTTGATCACGCCATCTAGCTCTTCGCGGACTCTTCCCAATAAATATAACATTCATCAGGTTGTGGTTCCCAGATTTTTATTGGCTTGTTAACACTGACTCACCTTCTTCACTCCTCCTTTTGATGCCAAGAGGAGGCATTTCTTCTTTCGCCCATGAACAATTTCTGACTGAACGGAAAAAACGAGGCACAGGAGGCAACTCTCCAACATCCATGGAGGGCAACATGAATGTCAGGCACAAAACTGCCAGGATTAAGATGTCGTACATACTAATTGCAAAGTGATGCATCATTCGGCCTTTGCTGGACTTTAAACACAGCCTTGACATGGAGTGTCCAATGCGAGTGGGGTGGCAGCTCTCTAGAAATGTCCTGCGAAGTTTCAGCATGTTTCAGCCGTGTTTGTTTTGGTGCCTGCAGTAGCAGTCCGGCAAATGGAGCTCAAGGCACGCAAAGAGGGCCGTGGTTGGACCTACCTCTCCAATCTGAATCTACAGTGACGATGCTCAAATTGTAAAAGTCTATGAAAGATTAAGGAACTACCCACCAACTCACTGAAATGACTCTGAATCCTAGGCACCTGGAACATCAGTTGATAAGAATCTCGTGAGAAACAAATTCAATTTCGAAGCATAGCACTGAGATGCACTGAGTACTATTGTGACATATCATGACATATCGACATACGTGACCTGATGAAGTGTGTACTTGGAGACATGCGGACATGATCGGACATGCAGGACTTCACCCAAGTGGGAATTTTGCATCCATGAGGCAATGGAACATCATGCGCCAACAGCAACATGGGTCAAATGAACAACGTCATGGCGGTGCCCTAAGGAACACTTTGGTGCATGTGTTTTTTGTCTGTTGAGGAACTTCCTTTTTGTCTGACGGTCCTACTGAAGCTGTAGTAGCTGTAGTATTATTTTGTTTCGAGGTGGTTTGCCATCCAAACGGAATGATGCAGCAAGTGCCGCAGATGATGTGACCTGGGTTGGCCGCTTGCCCAAGCCATCAGCCGCGAAGGTCAATGTCGCCAGACAATGACCAGATTTCAGTTGCGAAGAAGTCTACCATTTCCAAACGACAATCCTTCTCAGAAAAAAGACAAACAGAATAGCCCAGCAAGGCCATGCAGGCAGGTCTCAATTTGAATGTTTGACATTGTTTGACATTGTTTGACATTGTTTGACCCTTTCTTGCCACCAGGTACGCAATCCCCAACATGATGACGCCAATGACCTTCATGGGATCAGGACAAGAGATCTAAGTCAACTGAATTACACATCGGTGGAAAACATCATTGAAAGGGCAGTGCTCCAAGAAGCTGTTGATTTCAACACTGTAGTCACACTATCGTTTTTCTGCTGCGATTGAGCCTTTGACCCGACCAGAATTCCCATCTATATAGGCAATAGGCATCAGCAAGTCTTCGACATGTTTCCATGACACAACAAATTTGTCGCTGTGTTACTAGAGGATTGCTGATGTCATCACTGTTTTCGTTTGTAAACGGAAAGTTGCAGCAATTGGCTTCCGAAGCAGGATCTGAAATGTCCAGTCCCAGTGGCACGAGTGGCTTTGTCTCCACTGGGCAGGACACCTGTGGTACGGTATCTTTCGGAATCTGCATTGCCAAACATTTTGCACATATTGCTTTGAAACTTAGCATGTTGTAGCAGTCAAATCGGTCTATATAGTGATTTCATTTTTCCCCAGCGTTCGCTAAGCCCAGAGAAAGGTTCGGCGCATCCGGTGGTGATCCCGAGGTTCCGGTGCAAGTTCCGTGTTGGTTCCGGGAGGTGGTGCAGGTTCCAGGATGGTTCCGGGTGGTTCCAGAGGTTCCATCGTGGTCGTTCGGAAGGTTCTGCTGTGGGTTCTGGGATGGTTCCGGAGGCTCCGTTGTGGTATATAGTTCTTTCCGGTGTGGCTTCCGGGATTGGTTCTGGATGGTTTTGGAGATTTTGGTGCAGGTTCTGGGGCGGTTCCCGTGTGTGCCCGAGGCTTTGGTGTGAGTTCAGTTGTGGTTGAAACTTGATAGGTGGTATTGAAACTTCAATGGCTGCTGTCACTCTTTCCTACCACCTTTGCTGTTGGGGATGATCAGCTGGGCCTATTCTTTTTGTTCGTTGTGACTCTTGATTTTGTGATTGCTGGACTGGTGGATACCAGATCACAAGATCACAGATGTGCCTGCTTTGGTCTTATCATTTTTATCAGTTAGAATTCAGAGTTTTAATGCAAACTTTGCAGGAGAGCGGACGTGCAGATGGCTCAGCCTCCTCAGTCCAAGTAGCCATGTCCCATATGAAGTTTGTGCTCAAAGTAATGAACTCAAAATCGCTCGGAACCTCTTGGTTGCTGTACAAAACATCAGTGCAGCAAAGCCTGTAAAAATAAACCGTCTTGACATCAAGGTGAGCCCTGAAGCGCAAAAGCCGTCCTCCGAAGCAAGTCAGGACTTCACTGAGAACTTCATTGCATTTCACTTCCGGAGGGCTGTTGCTTCCACAGATGGAAATCTCCTCTATCCGACTCTATCTGCCTCTATCACCTGTCCAGAGATTTCCACCTAATTTTCTAAAACTCAGAGTTGGCTTTTGCAGAGAGCAAGAACTAGGATGTTTCAACTACGCTTAGTAATTGAGTAGGCACTATTCTCATCACTATTCTGGCCTCTTCAACTCTAGTGGAACTGGAATTCACAAACAAATCCAGACATGCAAAAGGCATGCGCTTTATGTGAAGATTGAGCGGTAGCAGAAGTTTGGCGCTCTTTTTGCCAGGAGAAATCTACAGAGGCGCAACTTTGGATCTTCAGCATATTTGAGACTGGTAAGCCTTTAAGCTTAATCATCCAATGCCTGCAGTCTTCAAAAGATTGCTTAGACCGGAGGAGTTTGGTCAGCAAACATGGGAAACACTTTTTCTGTTACATAATTTGTCACCGGCCAGGCTGATTGATGTCCTGCGTGGGTCGCTGTGAGAGGCATACAACTTTTGCTGCTATCCGCAGTGCCATTTTGATCATTTTGGACCTACATTGCTGGGATCAAATTTGTCGCTTCCTGACAGAATGCGAGAAGGAATCTTCAGATCCGTACGCTAGTGTGTCGTGTTTTCATGCCATTTTTTGGCAATAATGCTGATGCTCCTTCTAGAGTTGTACGGCTTGCTGCAGTTGACCATGAATTGGCTTAGCTTGAACATGCTTTAGCTGCTTGACTCCGGACTATGCCGACTGAAATAATTTTTTGTTCCATAGCAAGTTGGAAGAGCTGGGATAATCCAACTAAGAGCAACCCAAAGGTCGCCGAACCGATTCTCTCCAATCAGCCTTTTGGGCATGGCGCTGAAGTAATGCTTGATTTCTTTTCTACAGGGAGCAATTTGTAAGCATTGTAAGCATTTGTAAGCAATCCTCTAAACATGGATTCCCGCAACCATTAATTAATCATTGACTGTATGGTCCTTAGAGTGAAATTAATCTCATTGGCGCATATGCATTTCTGCACAAAATTAGGACGAACCGAAATCAGAGAGTCAATCCTCCCCTCTGGCACCTGAGATACAACTGTAACACCAATACAATATGTACGACGTACGATATGTATATATGAATGATTATGAATGTATTGTATATACATATATAATATATAATTATATGTATTGTGATGTAACAATGACTGTAGTATGGTAAGGTGATACAGACAGTATAATCTAAACTAATGTAATACAATATTACAACATATGTCATAGAAGATACATAATATGACATAATATAACACGACGCAACATATTAAACCATACCATTATAGTATACCACATGTATAGAATGTATTTTATTATGCTACTGATATGATATTATTACCTCCCACACCCCTAACAAATGTATAAGGGGGGTGTACGCCCCCTCAAAATATACGTTTCTCAGTCTCGGAAACACGTTCCCCGGGAATTCATTTTATACGAGATGACTGTTTGGGTCAAGGGGGGTATACCTTCATGGTGTCCCCCCATGTCCCCCCTATTGCTGATACATTTTAGGGGCTATGTAACCCTGGGGCAAAACCCCTTACGATAAACCCCTATGCTTATACATTTTCAGGGGGTACCTGCAGGTATTCCCCTAGGAAGTGCCGGTGTATTGAACCCCGCCCTGGTCTTGTACACTTATTGCTGTTGATGTCATCACTTCGAAATCAACTACCGTACCAGAAGCTAAGAACCAATGGTGGGTGATAGCTTGGTATTGGTAGCGGCTAAGATGTATCACAAAATGTCCCAAGAGAACATGCTAGAAGAAGAAAATATGAAGCTAGGGGGGAAATTGAATTCAAATGCACCCAAGAAGTTGCGAGGAACATCGCTCTTTTATGAAAGCTTGAATACCCATTGTGAGCCTGTGTGAACTTCAAATTAATGAAAGATCTTCAAGCCAAATCGGGGAGAAAAAAGAGAGACCAGTCGAATTTTGAAGACATTGTGTTGTCCTTCTGACAGTGGCCTCCCTATGTCATACATGTTGGCATTTACTTTAACGCCACTGCCCCCCATAGGTTGCATACATTCAAGCCCCTAAAACTAATAGACACTGTCCCCCCTAGGTTCGATACATTATCAAAAATGCATTGGCGCAGGGGGTGAGCGTAAAGTAGGGAGGGTGATATTTTTACACCATGTAATAAGGCTCAACATAAATTAAATATGATTTATATAATTTTAATTATATTATTTGGTTTATACTAGTTTAATTCAAAATGAAGCCAATTGACAAAATCAAATGCAAAGTAACTTAACTTCTACTTATATATTGGTAAAACCTGGAATGTGATTTTAAAGATATGAAATAGAATACATATGATTCAATATAAAAGAATATATATATATATATATAATTTAATAGATGATAATATAACATAATGTAAGATCTGTATAATATGAAATAACGAAACATAATGTGTACAATAAACTTTTTAGACCTGATATGACATAATATGATATAGTTCAAAATAGGTTAAAGCAATGACATTGGACATATCTTTATTTAGTTTGATTTAATGTAAAACAGTAGTAACACCATGATTAGTAAAACATTGTTTGATAAGACAATAGGCTACGACATGATATAATATGCTGTAATTGACATAATGTAACCGAATATGATGCAACAAAACCTAACATCAAATATTTTGACATTGCAGTTTTTTTTACACAACAGAGTATAAGTTGATACATCATATTATGTAATATTTAACTACATGATGACATGTTACATTCTATTATATCATGTTACATGAGAAACATGTAATGTAATGTATCGGGATGTAATGTAATGTAGCATATGTATAAAATGTAATGTATCGGGATGTAATGTAATGTAGCATATTATTTTATATAGTACAGTTTATAATATGTGATGTATAACATATGATGTATTATACATAATGCATCAACTCTTGAATATTGGCATGTTATATAATATATTTTATATTTCATATGACATATTTCAATTATAACATACTTATAACATACTAAATAATATTTCCCCATATTTCGTGCAAAACAATATAGTATAATGTGACATGACATTGTATGACATGTGTCTAAAATTGTACAACATAGCACCGCATAAATATAGTTCCACATAGCAAACTAACAGTTAACGCAATTTGATTCAACATATTATGGCAACTGATGCTGTATCAAAACACAATTTAACAATATGCAATATCACCTAGAATGATACTAAAGAACAATTATGCACATATAATGTGAATAAAAACCACTAAAAGATATAATTAATAATATGATCTAACCGAATACAATATACTATAACATGATATATTTCAAATCATATATATATATACATATATACGTATATAAATATTTATGCAAAATAATATTTCGCTTAAAATGATCCACTATAATATAACATCATATAATGAATTTCAATATGGCATAATATATTTTAAATTCATATCCTATCATTTGATATAGAACAAGATATCATACAATACAACGCAGTATCATTTGTAATACATTATCTAATATCATATAGAATAATCTAATGTCACGTGCAATACAATAGAGAATATGATATACAATAAATATATACATATATATTTAAAATATATTTAAATACATAATATATCATAGATAATATTTAGAATACAATATATAATTCTTAATATATACTATATAATAAATGATGTATAATGAAATATAAAATACATGTTGTATAATAAAATATGTTATATAATATATAATAATATTTAATATATAACGTATAATGTATAATGTAATATTCCATATACGATAAAACATATATGGTATATGATATACAATATAAAATGTATTATTCTATATATATATATATATGTATATAATAATATATGATTATAGGGCATAGATAATATATAGTATACAATTTAAAATATACTATATATAATACATGATACTTGACATATTATGTATAATATACAAGATAAACTATCATATATAATACATCGTATATAGTATATAATATGTAATTTGATATAGTATCATATTATATTATATAACACCACACAATATAATATTACGCCAACAATGCAATGCTACAAATATCACTATGTACTGTACATATATATATATATATATTTGTATATATATATATATATTTGTATATATATATACAATATATTATATGTATGTATATACATATACACATATATATATGTATACATATATATATATATACAGACACGCGCTTTCATAATGTAGTGTGACTTTAGGTTGAGGTGAGAGAACTTGACGCAAGCTTTGCAATTCCAACAGTTGACCTCCGAGTCTTTGCCTTGCCAAGCCGCCGGAATGGTGCGACCCAGACGCACGAAAGGCTGCTGCCCTGGATAATTTTGTTTGACTTTACAGAGGTTGATCCATATTCACTTCGTTGTCCGTGGATTTAAAGGCCGGCAAGCCTTGAATCTAAGTGCTTGGCAAGAGCATCGTGCCCTGATTTTGGACAGGACAAGGCAGAGGCAATGAATTTCTGGCTGCGATCCTTAATTATTTTTGCCTGAGAAACCAAAGTGTAATGTTTGCCACAGTTACTATTGGTCATGTCGATTTGTCTGCTGCCCTGAGTTTTGTTGATTGTCCTGAGCGCGAGGTGTGCGAAGCTCTAGTTATGCAGAAATGAACTTGACATTTGCAGAGCCTCACAAACCTATCCAGAGTTCCTGTGTTTGAGGAAGGACCATCGGTCCACTGCCTGCGGCTTTTGCGTCCGCAGTATTCGGTTGTTAGCACATGTGGCCCTTGTTTCAGCTACAGGTCTGAAACGGAATTCTCAGACTTCCTCAGGTTGTTGCTTAGGGTGGGAAGGCTCACATTTTCTATGCGTCCTTGCAAGTACTGGGTTGGGCGTTTACGCACAAAAGCTGTATAGGTCTCATGCCTGGTGTTGGCTTTGGCGTTGCCTTGCACTTGGGGCAACGCCATGCTTACTCGATAATACTCACGAGATTGTAAAAAACAGCGAGCTTTTGCATTTCAGTTTCAAGCGGAGTCTACTCAGATGTGAATTGAGAGTGCGCGAACAGTCTCGCACAGGCCATTGCTCTTTGCACTCGCAACTAAAATCCTTGCATGAAAAACAATCTAAAAATACACTATTCTGTCTGGAGGGGGCTCACAAAATGAGGAACATGCAGCAGCCGACAGGTGGCTCAAATCCAACAAATCTGTTGACCTGTCCCTCTGACATCAACACAAGATCTGGCATTGCAGTGGAGGGATGGTAGCCGCCTGGTAGCCTTCTTTTATTTACTTCCAAATACCTGTGATACATAGGACTGCCTCCTTTTCATATCTTTTCATTGGAGCAGCTCACCCAAAGGAGATACTGGGGTTGGAGTATTACCATCTCGTTCACTGCCTGCAGGAAGTGCTTCTTGCAATTGCATTCAGGTGGAAACACAAAACCCTTCATTGTGTGGACTGTAGCTACAGCTATGTCGGAAACCGCAGAAGCTGTCGATCCGGAGGCATTTTCTTGAGTTGCGAATGGTCGGCTGGACCAGTTTTGAAAGGGATCCAACATCTATCCAAGCGGCCGCACAGGAAATCCTTTGGTGGTTCAGAAATGACCCGAAACCACAGTTCTATGATAGGGAAATGACACTTCATGTGCAGTCTCAGTTCATTTGGTGCTGCACTGAGCCAGGTGCAGGAGCGATGGAATCAAGATTTGACTGCCATTGAAGAGAGCATCCGGCTGATGTTGGGCAACCGTTTGCAGGAAGCGGAGGACGGGTTATGACAGATGAGTGAATATTCACTGACATGCATCATCCTATTTCCAGTAGCTCACTTGGAATCCCAGAGTGACATAGAGTTACCCCGCCACCAAAGCAATTATTGACAAAAGACATCTGTGCCATAGACTGCCATGATCTCCACATGATTTCTCGTTGGGGACGAGTAGCTCTAGGCATCCCCGTCAGGACCTTTTGGCAGCTTCGTCGGAGGCAGTGGCGAAGCGGGACTTCCGTTTTGATGCTGGAGACCATGACATGCGAGGCCACGGGATACTGTGCCGTGCCGCAAATGCTTTGGGGCCTTGGGGTATCTTTGGGTAATGCATTCCCTGGCACATGAAGGAATCACGGGAGTCCAGATCCCCTGCAGCTTCCGACAGACATTTAATTTAGATTTATTTACTAGCATAAGGGAATAATACAGTACAATGCAAGCTCAATTTGACAAAATCAGACTTGCCACAATCTAGTCTCTCACCTCCTGTCCCGAAGCTTGGAGAGATTTGGTTTCATTATTTCCTCAGATAGCGAAGCTATTGAGGTTCTTACTTCAAGTATTAAGAAGAGTTGCATATTGCGTTTTGGAGCTTGGTTGCTGGTGCCGCTGCAGGGTGCCGCTGCAGGGTGCTGCTGCAGGGTGCTGCTGCAGGGTGTCGTGCAAGGTGCTGCTGTCAGACTTTGGTGCTTAGTTGCTGGTGCTGCTGCAGGGTGCCACTGCAAGGTGCCGCTGCAAGGTGCCGCTGCAGGGTGCCGCTGCAGGGTGCCAGTTTAGGGTGCCGCTGCAGGGTGCTGCTGTCAGAGTGTTGTGTGCGCTTTGGGGTCTGGCTGCTGGTGCCGCTGCAGGGTGCTGCTGCAAAGTGCTGCTGTGAAAGCATTGTGTTGGCTATGTAACAACGATCCTGACCTAGAAAAAACGTTTGAGTGCTGCCCGCGAATACCTTTGCTAGCGTTATTTTTCCCGAATGCGTAGCGAAGGGTTCCCGTTTATAGTTGGGGGTCTGGGGGTTGGACCTTTGTTCGCCGCCAGTTGGTCGGCGCGTCGTTTTTCGCGTCGTTTTCGCGTCGTTTTCGCG
>Ga0126342_10007947_pt1 | contig 18965 bp, 28 predicted proteins | sample Cyp1metagenome_FD_92528 | JGI IMG/M metagenome (GOLD analysis project Ga0126342, IMG submission 92528) | Coral microbial communities from Lord Howe Island, Old Settlement Bay, Australia - Cyphastrea 1 metagenome | ecosystem: Host-associated > Invertebrates > Cnidaria > Coral ... | reverse complement strand
GGCCCCTTGTCTCAAGCGTCGAGCTCGACGCCTCTGCGTTCCAGTGAGGAGCGGAATCTCGAAGAAGATCAAATCCCACAATCAAAATCAGGAACAAGAGCAAGAAAGAGCACATAAATTGTTAAAATTGTAAACCAAAGCCAAAATAACAGTACCAGGGTTGTGCCAGTTCAGTACTGTATCAGGTAAGGTATGTCAGCGGATTCCACAGGGTGCCAGGGCAAAAAACCAGTTCAGCACGTAGTGAAAAACCCCAAAAGTAAATTAATATCCCAAATTTCCACTGTCCGGTTGTCGGCCACCGCAGAGCCAGTGTAGAGCACCCTCAATCGGTTGTCGGCCACCGCAGAGCCAGGAAATAAGAAATGTGTATGTTGTGCCAGAGTGAAAAGACAGGTAAAAATGGAAGTCCCAACAGATACAGAGCCAAGGGAAATTCTACCTTGACCGTCCAATGAAATCCAAATGTCCACACCAGGCACGAGGTCTGAAACGACCCGCGGGCACACGGGCTGTCTTGCCCGCTTAGGCTATGGCGCCAAGAAAACCCCTGAAACGAAGCTGCGAGGGGAGTTTTGGGCCAATGCCTTTAATATACATATATATATATATACACTTTATATATACACTATATTATATATAATATTATATAAGATACATATTGTAAATGTCGATTAAAAGGCACGCAATTTGACAATCAAAAACAGTCGGCTGTTAAATGTTTTCTGTTCGCAAATGCGAGTTCACTAGGGCGCCTCCGGGCGGGTCATTCCATGTCGTTCCAGTCTTGGGGAACCCACAGGTTGGGAACAGAGATGTCAATTGATGTCAATTGTTGAGGAGTACCTGAAGCAGATGAACGATGAGTTACCCAAACTCGCAGAGATGATCCATGGGGACACAGTCAACGAAGGTGCCTGCAATATGACTTGGTTGCTGGAAATGGCAACATTTACTTCACTTTTTATTTTGCCAAAAGTGAAGTGGTTGCATAAGTGAAACAAATGTGAAACACTGTTGATGCTTGTATGCTTGTTTTGTGCTTGTTTTATGCAGTTGTTGATCGTGCGTTTGAATCATGGGCCTTTAGCGCTGGAAATGTATTCTCTTTCAGTGAACAGCTCCACAGATACCATCATTCTCCAAAGGAGCGTAAACTGATTTCAAGTTATTGTGTTAATTTCAACTTATTGTGTTTCACAGATTTAGGTAAACTCCCTAATCCAGCTTTTTCGAGTAATTTTTGGACTATTTTTGTAGATTGCTTTATCCCTGGCATAGCCAATTTCAGGGACATCCAAATCGGCTGTGACTTACGGCGCATGACCCTTTGAAGTCACCAATTCCTCACGCAAATTATGTAGATTCAACCTCGACTCCCTGACAACAGCCAGGTGGCGTGTCCTACGATGATATTACCCTATGGCCCACTCTGCGACGACTCACCATCGTCAAGGGGATTAAGTGGCCTGAGAAGCTTCGAAGCTACTTGTTGTACATGGAAGATGTTTGTGATGTGCCCATACTTGAAGGCATGGCAATTTAGTCACTGTTAGTTCTAGGCTAGTCGGCTAGTCCCACTTGTCACGGGCCAGAACTGGCCACTGTGCAGCCACTGGGTCCCTTCCTGGATCCGATCTCAAGTCACGTGTGACCCAACATGACCCAACCATATCAGTTTTCTTGCTGCAAAGTCCTTGCAGAAAAAATACGGCAGGGGCGGCAGGGGAGTTGAAGGCATTGCCTTTTGGGCGTTCCCAAGAGTTTGGTCTCGGGTTGTCCGATGTTGTCCGTGCCTGATGGCCTATTTGAATCTATTTGATAGGAATGTGTTGGTGATACTATCCCCATCACTATCCCCATCAAGTGAGTCGATCATAGCTTTGCTCATGGATCTCATCGGCAGATTCATTGATTTGCTAAGTCACCCAGGAACAGAATTTCCTATCTATTCATACTGCCAAAGTAATTTTAAACGACCCGTATTTATTGTTGTTCACATGTTTCTGTTGCTCTGGGCTGGCTTCCCACTGCATTGAAACTGCCTGGGTTTTTGCATTTACGGATAGCCTTTCGAGCGACTGCATCACCTTGCTATCACCAAAATAAAGCCTGTCAGGTGAATCTCAGCGATGTTTCACTGGTGATTGGCAGAGAGGGGGTGCCGGGGTGCCTCTCAATGAACGACTGATATTCCAAAAAGTGGCGCTATGCTTCAGGCAGCCAAGTTGGATGGCGATGCTGAGGAGGTTGCCACGCTTAGACAGGCGACGGCATTTTCTTTGTGAATCGGATCTAAAGAGCGGCTTTCAACGGGCTGCAAACTATTGGGATTTGAACCCGATGAGCCGAGGGCACAAGCCAAACGGACAAGGGAATGTAACCAACCAAATTATCCAACACAATCCAACAATCTTTTCCTCGTTTCCAGGAAAGGATGAAATGGCCCCAACAAGCAATCATTGCCATCATTTGATGATTCATTCGGGATTGTCTTGACCCAAGCGTCATTGCCACCAGCACGTTGCAGTTCTTCCTCAGTTGTTGCGCGCTGGAGAGGAAATCCAGATCCAACGCCGATTAAGTCACCAGAACATTGTGTACGGGGCTCACGGGGCTGGACATTGGGAGGTAATTGTGGATTAAAATGCAAGTTGCAGATGTCACAGTGAGCCACAGATATTTTGCCTATGCGACTCATCGTGCTTCCATTTGTCGGCTGATCAGAGGGCTACCCTTTCTTGACCCATTCTCAGTCCACAGGCAATCTGCTTGATCCACTTGCTGATGTGGTAAGGCGCTTGCTTTATGCTGCTGAAACCCCTCGAGAGGTGCAGTGTGGGCGTGATTCCTTTTGTCGAATTCCGCCTTTTGTGCCTTTCCTGCAGGGTTCGACGAATCTGTAGCGTAGTACAGAAATTAGATAATACATGATGAATATTGATGAATATGATAACATGGGAAATACTGCAAGATGAAATAAACCGACTAAGTTTGAGTCTTTGATTTCGAGATGTCTGTGGGCATGGCAGTGCTACAAAGTCATCCCAAGATGGGTTCAAAGTCCGTGGACATTTGCAGCACGAACTGCACAAGGTACTCAAGATCGAGCATTTCGCTTCCGGCGGCGATCTGCATGCTGCTGGGTCCCAAGACACCATTCATTTGTCCATTTGTCTATCTGGAAGGTAAGGCTGGATGTGATGACTAAGAGGTTTAGATGCTCAGAAATTTCTTGAACGGAGTCACAAAAATCCTGTCTCATTCGTCGGACCGTAAACCCACCAAGGCCCTTGGTTGTAGGAGAATGATACCCGAGGTGCAGGTCCGGCATCCAAGTTGCAGAGGAAGCATCTTAACTTGTTTCTCCATATCCCAAAGTGTCGGGCTGCAGAATTGGACATGGCTCAAATTACAAACTTCGCAGGTGGATCGCGCAAGACTGAACATATGCATTACATATGCCTCCTTTGGACTCCTTCCTCTGCTGTGGCCATGCAGCTGAGGCCGTCAGGCTGTGTGAACAGTTGCTCTGCGGTTCTGGGCCCCAGAGCTGACTGCGCTGTGGATGGTGGGTCCCGAGATTGTGATCGGGGGGATACATCCCTGAGAGGAACATAACACTACTAACTTTTTAACGGACACAAGGGCATCATGACAGCGGCTGGATTCAAACGTTCCTTTGGATCCGATACGCAGACGTGTATCTGCAGGTCTGAGATATCTCCACGAGGACCCTGGATGATTCTGTGCAGGGTCGGTGGAAGGGTAGTTGCTCGTCTCCGAATCCATGATAGTTTGCTCTTGCCACTCGAGCTATGTGCGAGAATATCTAAGTACCAATGCCATTCCGATCCATCAACATCCCATGATTTCTGTCCAAATTCCAACCCGCAAACATACAAAGTTAACGTGATGACTCCCTTGCCATGGTGAGTGCCCTCACCCTGAAGCCGACCCTAACATCCTTGGTGCGATTGGTGCGAGGATGAATTCATCCTCCATGGAGATTTGAAACCTCGCAATATTTTTCTGGTCCCTGCTGGAGACGCGCCACTGGGCTGTGCATGAACATTTGGCAGACTGGAGGGAGAAAGGAGGGAGGGACTGGAAGATTTGAAGATTTGATGATGAAATAAAGTTTCGGAACATGAAAGATTCAGTTCCACCGGAATGAACATTTGAATACATTTGATGTCTTCAAGGGTATTCAGATATCAGTGTTATTGAATCCTATTGGCATCAGTGGATCCTTTCACCGAGGATGGTGGCCCAATTGGGAGACTTTGGCTTTGCTCGAGAATGTCCTCGCAAGGTGCTGCAGGGTGAGGAGGACTTTGACGGGGGAGAGAGAACCATGTGAGTTCATGATACTTCATTCACAAAGGAGATCCCACTTGTTTCATCCTGTTTTCACTTTCACCACTCCTGATGTTTCCATTCAAAGAACACTTTCGGGATATTTTTTGTTCTTTGATGTTCTTTGTTACTTGGTCATATGAAGTCATATGGTCTATCTGGGGGTCTTTGACGAAGTCCTCCAAGTGCGTACGGCGTACGTTCTATCCTGCACTCCACCAGAGGCACCGTTCCTGTGCCGCTTTGAAGGCGTGGAGGGTCCTTCAGCTGTCTTTCTGATGTGAGTTCCGCATTTGGGGAACCCAAGCGCATCCATTTCCAAGTTAGGGTGGAACGGACTGTTGCAGCTGCAATATTGGGTCAACCTCGTCCAGTATCTCTTGATTTGGGGTTCTGAATTTTTACCTCTTAATCTTCGTGGTATCAAGCAGAATTCAGCAGAATGGAAGATCTGGGCTCACCATGGATGCGCAGGCATACAAGGCTCCCATGGATACATGGCACCCGAGATCCTCGCTGAGGAGGCACAGTGGCAGCCGGTGGCAGCCGGTGGCCGGGTCGCAACCGAAATGGCTCTGACCAAAATACCAGCGATTATCCATGGTCGACAAATCAGCGATGTGTATAGTTGATACAGTATTGTATATGTATACGCGGTAAATGCCTGGGCATTGCCTGGAGCGGCAGGACTACGGCTTCTTCATTTTCCCACTTGAATCTAAAGTTTAATGGTCTTAATGGGGGTTGGAATTTAGATTCCTTTTCATCTTCCCAATCGAATGTAAGTTGAATGCAATGCGATTTACAAATAAATTGAACATAGGAAACAAACTTGGGTGGTAGAAACAAACGTCAGCCAATTTCGGTCAGCTAAGTAGCTTAGGGGTGCCGGCTTTTGACGCAGCATCACAGTCCAAGTACCAGTTACCAGTGGGAGGAGGCACGCAATTCCAATTCGTTTCTTTGCAAAATTGTCACATTCATTGGCATCCCACTAGGTCAACCACCTTTGCCATCACCATCATTTCCGCGGCCAGGCTTATGGCTTTGGGGTTGACATCTTTGCCCTAGGTGTCACCATTTTCACCTTGCTGACTGGGTACGAAACTTGCAAGCACGAATCCATTCTTGTGACAGTTTCAAGTGAATGCACATCATTTCGCTCTTTTTTGCCATACAGCAAGTGCTAGACTGATTTGGATAATACTGCTCTCTTCCGCGCTTAGAACCCGTTCTAAGAGTGAAACTGTGAATGCTGACCGAGGAACCCTTCTATCCACCTTCCAATGTCACAGCGCCCCTGGAATTTGATGAGTCCTCTTGGGAGGATTTAAGCAAGGAGCCGAGTTCAAGCAGCAGCGATGATCCCTGAAGGTTGGTTCAATCGCTAGCAGCTTCCAGCAGCTTCCAGTAAAAGGTTTGAATCCTTCAATCATCTACAAGCTATTTACCAACCATCATCAGTCAGGTTCTACCGATTTACAATCAATGTCAAGATTTATCCCAGCCAGCATTGTTCCACGTCACATGTGAAGCTGCGTGGATCGGCCAGGAGGCAGAAGGCTTCGTAACTGGGCTCTTGCAACAAAGACCCGAGGCCGGGGCCGGCGGTCAGCGAAAAAAGGTCAGAACGACACCGATCAAATCCCACCCTGGGTCTGCTTGGGTGGGACACGCACAAGTCGTCAAGTTCCTAATTCTAACATTTTGGTCTTTTTGATTCGCTTCTCAAATCAAATCAGAACCCCCAATTTCCTTTGTTTTTTGTTAGGAAGTTGACCACTGGGCGTCTGAACTTTTCCACTTTCAGATGGTTCAAGCCCCTTGCGTTTCAGCTCTCGTGTCTGGCAGGAACGATTCACTGCTGCTGCCGCGCTAGCTCACGATTGGTTTGCCCTTTTTGGAGACGATGATCCTGTAGAGAAGCCGTCGTTTGGCGACCCAGCTCAGCTCCAACAAAGCTGAATACTCCTGAATGGGAAGCCCCCGATTCCTGAACTACTTCAAGGCTACTTCAACTATCAATGAGTTGGTGATAGTTGGTGGTACCTTGATTATACTCTTCATTCAAGCAGCTGGAAATTGCCCTAGAAGACAGGTGGTTTGTGCCGGCTGAGGTCCCCGCTTCATAAGGACCTTTATTTTCATCCATTATCCAACGTCCGGGAGGCCGGCGGAAACGGGGGGTCTGCAGCGCCATGACACAGTGAACAAGGACGAGTTCAATGCAACTGTGGTTGGAGAGTCCTCTTGGGTCGAATTATACATTCTGTAGCTTATCAGCGCAAAGGCAGCTTGACCAGAACACATCAAAGAAGGCTTAGCCAAATTTAGCCAACATGCCACTGTGGAAGCTGTTTGATGTGCATCCATGCTATCCCCAAGCTGGTTGTGGGGCCGACATGGACATGGCAGTGACATGGCAGGGAATCCAAGAGGAAGCATGTGCCTATGCACCTATGCAAGTATAAAGAGGACTACTGCTTGGGTCATCCCTGCACCAAGTAGCAGCAACATCATCACTAATTTGGTGAAGGCCAGCTACTTATTTTGGTTATACAATGCTACAAGATTTTGAGGGTAAAATCATATTATATATATATATATTCCGTAATAACTTCTTATTTGTGCAGTATTGCTTCCTGATTCCACATCGCCACCCACTGCTGGTAGGCACTTGCTTCAGTGGAATCCTGAGCTTTTCGGCTTAAACGCTGCACGACCTTTGGGTCCAAAAACGCCCTGAGCCGTGGGGAAGGGTTACTGGAGCCTCAAGTCACCGACATGTTCAGACTGTAGCAATTCCCGGGGCATCCCAGGGCCTTTTGGGTGAAGCCAACAAATTGCAGTCCACCATGACGTTCTGACCTAGTTTCCTCTGATTTCGTATGATATGGCCTTACCAATGAAAGCAACTAGAAATTCCTGCAAGAATTCTGACAGTTCCCAAAAAACCATCCACATTGAATGGTGGGTGTGGAGGTCTGCACTTCTGAGGTTGACGCACCCAATCTGATTCTGTGGATCCCAACTTTAGTTCCTCGCTTCCTGCTGTATGCAGAACCTTATTGGTTATGCCTTGGCTATGTCCAGATTCTTGGTCAAAGTCAGAACCCTCGATGGCTCACCCATCACCCTTTGGCTCTTAGCCGCTCGCCCTGTCGAGTGGCCCATGGTGGAAGCAGGCGCTGCTTCCAGCGCTTAGGGTGCGTGTGGTGTTTTCAATGTTATACCACCTTTCTATCAAATGACGGTACATATGCCATTGATCCCAATTAAACATCACCTTTCAATGGTTGTTGGGAGGATATACCTTCTAACTCCCACCTTAGAGTTCAGTTTGAAGGCAATATTTCTGCTGCATGACCGTTGAAATCCACGATTTGATTGATGGTTTGTTCTAGTGTGCAAAATGGTTTCCAGACATCCCCGAGCTCAGCCATACCTCCATGGTTCCATGATACACCCAGAGGTCGGCCACGAGCCCTTTTCTTTGTCAATGAGAGAAAGTTGCATTCTGTCCACTCAAACCCTGTAAAAGGGAGCCCTACAATCTACGCCGCCCTTTGGTAGCTTAGTTTCAGACGCAGAATCCATCTGCACAGGGTCTTCATGGCCGTTGAGGATGGCTTTTCCAATCGAATGGGTGGAGTACTCAGTGGGACCGATCACTGGTGGGTGTCAAACCAAAACCTCATCGATGGAACGGCGTCCCCAGGTCTTGAAGCAGAATAGCAAAGGGTTCAGATGCCCAGGTCTCTTACGATTTGGTACTGGTAACTCCAATTTTCACGTGCATGGTTAGCATAGTGTTGAATGTGGTTCGTGGTTTCTGTTTTTTGGGATTGGTTAGGAAATGTACACACACTGATATATAATGATATATATATATATATATTATATTATATATATATCTATATATATATATATTATATTATAGATCTCAGTTGCCAGATTTCTTCACAACTACTAAAAGCTTCAAGTTGAAACCAAGGGGAAACCGCCACTATTCTCAAAATGGCTAAAGTTCAAAGTTCAAAATTCAGTACTTGGTGACTTCGGAACAGAACCCTCATTCTTTGGTATTGATATATTCATCCTTTCGTTGGTTATGTTTCAAATTTTGTTGATGATAAGATGTACCACCATTTTGTTTGTTCACACATTCATTCCCAATTTTTTGTCCCTCTCAGGCGCCACCTGCGCTCTCGGATGGAGGCGGGCCAGTTCAAAGGCTTCAGGGGAGCAGTGCCCAGTTGACCCCTGGCGGTTGATGATTCCAATGATATATGCCTCATATAACATGAGACATCATGAGACTCTGGAGTCTTAGAGCAAGAACATTTAATTCAATATAAACACAGATATGCCCCGTCCCTCCAACAGTGCAAGAACATCATTACTGGATGACTACAAGGTTGAGATCCTGATTTTCACCGTGCAATGGCATCTTGAGAAGGGGCACAACCCCCAAATGTTAGCGTGTTTCAGAGAATTCTACTAGTGGGAGTCACCTGTTGGGAAGCAAAGTTGGTGCCCTCCCCCAAGGTTTGGACGACATACCAGCACATTCCTAGTGGGTTAGACACCCATCTTGGCTGGGTGAGGATTCGCATTAATTCTTCTACTCCCATTCCTGTATGTTACTTACATACACTATTTGCACACCCCCACCCCCACAAACATGGTTTGGGGATCCTTAGGCATATTTTTTTGCTCTTCACTACGGTAACCTATGTGTCTCATTGTGTCACTATGGGTAACGCAGGTAGAAACTTGGTTTACTTTGGGATTCTGCAGATTCGTTGATTTCGTTGGTGAATTCTGGACTTTGCCCAGGCGCTTTGACCTTCAAGGCTGAGGTCCTTGCACCCGAGCGACCTGAGGCCGCTTGTGTGGTGATCGAGTATGGGAATATGGTTCGGACCAGTGGTATCCAACATCGTTTCATTTTCTTCTTTTTCCCTTCGACTCTATCAATCCAGATTTCCATTGTGACTGCCAAGTTGATTGAAAACATTTGAAAACCATACGCAGTTCTTGTGTCAGGACTTGACCACAGGGCAGCCCTCAAGGCTGGATCTCAGAGCTGAAGCTGCAGAGTGTTGTGCCGATGCGGCTGTGTCCAAGATGTAACCTGCTTACCATGGGACAAACCGCCACACGAATTACAATGTACCTAACAGGAATAGACATTTCTTGTGCATTTGCCCCTCCAAACCAAAAAACACATAGATCCTTTGGATCTTTTAGGTAGATATCGCTGAGCTCCTCGAAATGAAATGCTGGATGTTTGCGGTCTATCTGAGTCATTTGTTTCCTATCACATTTTTGGTCATTTGGGGGAACTTGTCCCGACGTTGGTTTGGGACGACCTAATCTTCTTTGTGTTGAGCTGGAAGAGAGCTTGGTTCCGACAGCGCCAGTATAGATCTTGGCCTGAGGTCGCAAACTGATAGGGCTCCAGACTCAGATGGTAGTGGAAGGAGCGTGAAAGGAACTATTGCAACTATGGTCCATCAGCTGGCAAATGAAAGTTCAGCAATTTGAAGTGACATATTTGTGAGGGATTCCTCTGAAAAAGACAGCGTCTTTGCTTTGAAATCACTTTCAATTCTGATTTTGGTTGTATCCTCGGGAGCAACATTGCAAACTCACATCATTTTTCACTTGTCCGCTTAGTGTCCACTTGTCCGCTTGTTGATCCATGACATTTCACATAGGAGAACCGCCTCACACCAAGGATGACATGGATGACATCCCTGCAGCGCTTCAATTTCCATGGGGTGCTCTTCGTAGCTTGCCCAGATGGTCAGGAATCCTTGAGGACAGGGTACCTTTACGGAGAGATTTCAATGAACATGTTGTTCAACAAGTTGAATATGGCCTCAATGTTGTTACAATGTTGTTTTGATGCAATATGTCGTGGCCGCCATGGATGCCTGGAACTATATGCATTTATTCACATGTACAGTCATGTACATGTACAAGTAGCTGTTTCATGCACACCTACGGCTAGGATCGACACCACAATCGAATGCAGTTTCCCAAGCCTGTTGAGGAGCTGCAGTTAGATGTTTTGCCGGAGATGCCCTTGGCTCCCCCGGAGAGTGACAATGGCAGTGACAGTGAGATGGACATAGAGCAGTTCGAACAGCAGATGGAGCAGGAAAGGGATACTTTGGTATCTTTTCCTGGCTCCAGTGGATCTTCGTGTCAGGCGCAGTTGGCAGGATATCATAGACATTGTAGGGGTTCATGTGCATGTTCATGTGCCAGTGCTAGCAGTGGGCAGCTGTGCTTGAAGCGATTGGACAGAACGATCACAAAGTTTGATTCCTTTTCTCTTTGTTGAGGCGATTTACAAGACACACTGGGTTTGCTCTCCTCTTTGTGCGTTTCGCTGCTTGCTTGTCCTCAGGGGGACATTCAGTCCAATGAGAATAGTAAACCCTTTGAGGCAGGAGTCGCTGCCAACTTACCCAGGGCGGGAATCGCAACATGACGGAGCCTATGTTGATTTGTCAGTTGTGAATGAATCGAGTTCCTCGTCCCGCGATTTTTGAGAAATTCTTGAACATGAGTTGAACCCAAAATGACTGCAGACAAAATTCTGGGTGCGACTAGCATTCCTGGAGATACAATTGAGAATGTCGCAAGTCAGGAACTCGAAAGGCAACGACCATGTTGTTGCAAAACTCAAAAAGGATCAGAATCACCATTGCACTGTTTTAAATCTGTAGAGCATGGGCGAAGGACAATAGGGGTGTATAACCCCACAATGGTACCGTAATCTGGAGACAGTCCTATATTCCTGCGAGCGTAATGAAATCATATCAAATCCCATATTGGTAGTGCAGCTTTGAACTTAGAACCGGTAGAAGTCCTAAAATAGATGATCTACCATGAAGCATGGATATAGGATTGTGCAATTAGATGGTAGGCCTGGCAGTAAAATCACACATTCGGTTGGTGCAATGATTCCATGGCAGTGTGGAAGGCACGCTTTGAGCTGCTTGATGCTGGTCTCCACTTCAAGGATGTGGGCCCAGTAGCGTTGGGATTTTGGCATCGAGAATGGCTGCAGAACATTAATTTAGAGCAGCGAGAAAGATGGAACACGGGCATATAACAACAAAACATATAATAACCTGTAACCACCAATAAGTTTTTCTTCCACTAGTAGAGATGGGATTCTCGAAATGTTTGGGTTCAAGTAGGAAAGCAATTGTCAGACCCTTGCTCAGTTTCTGCGTAAACTACTATTATGAGGAAGACGGGAGATCAAGGAGTGCTGATTGGTAGTTGGAAGATGCGTATTACCACAGTGCTGTACTGATTTTTTTCATGTTTGCAGAGCTGCACGAGACTGAACCTTGTGCCTTGCTTATCCTGGGAGCATGCAAGAGTGTGCGCCACACATCCCTTGCCCAGGAGAATGAACCCGGCACACCCTGCTCGACAAGGTGGGGCGCTGGGCGCTTGTTTATTATTTTTTTGAAGGTGGCACCTGCATGAGGGTGTGAGGCTCTGCAGCATCCACTGGATCAGTTGCAATTGAGGGTTTAAAATGGTTTAAAGCCTTCTTTTCTGGGATCATAACGCTTGTGTATAACACACCTGCGCATAATTCCACAATGCATGTCCATTTAGAACTGCCGACGGCTGCCATGTGCCGAAAACCACGATGCAGGTCGACTTCTGGGTCCTTTGCCTGGCAACCCGAATTCGATCTGCCATTAGCCTTGAAGAGGCTGCCCGGGAGGCTATGGTAGGCGGCTGGACCCATCTTGGTGAAGGGGACTGTACCTCCTGAAGTCAAAGGCCATAGATGACATAGGTGGATAAGCCATTAGTCAATAGCGAAGCACAACTTGATGGTGCCAACCTGTGTAGCTTGCTTCGGGTGCATCAAACTTTGCCGTCAGCTGTGCCACTTATTGATACGGCCCCGTCACTGCCATGGGCCAGGACTCAAACCGCCGAGAGTTTGGGAAGTGGGTTCTTGACGCCGCCTGGTAGTCTGATTGTGGAAAAGCCACCCAGTGTTGCACCAGGGCGTCGACGTGTCAAACCCACCAAGGCCAGGGGTTGGGTGGTTCCCCTTTTTTTTAAAGGCATCATTGGGTGGAACACCAATGCAGCACTTGAACATGCTTACTCATGAGATGCGTCTTATGACTCATGTCTCTCTACAGTAGTTTTTTAGTCTGGGTGATTGGATAGAGCTAGAAAAAATCATTGATAGCATCCATTTCCCCCTCATCATTGGTCAGCGTTGGCCAGGGCCCGACTGTCCAGCTCTGGTTCAGGTGCCGAACCACAGAGATTTTGCCACCAGGGCGGATGTAGATTCGGTGTGCCGCAGGTGCATTTGCCGCGCCGCGCTGATTAACATTGGGAGAAAAACAATACTATACTTGGTGATGGAACCCCATTGGGTGCAAGTCACTTTTCCTCAAGCCAAAGGATTTGCACAGTGGTTCAGTTGGAATTTTGCATGAGCCATCCCATTTTCAGGCTACAGAGACAAAAAGGGTGCAAATCGCTTGAGTTTTGACCCTGGTCTGGTCCATTATCATCCCTGCCCTGTGCAGGGCTGAGCATTTGCTCAAGTCCATGACTGCGGTGGTGAAGAACAATGAGCGTTTGGCGCGACAGAGGCGCTATCCTTCCTGCCCTTCCGGCAGTTTTGGCCGGAGGACCTTGGGGCAGTGGGACATGGTTTCCATGGTTTGAAATCTTTGAAGGTGGCGAATCTTTTGAGGCTGCAGTAGCTACCGAAGAGGTTTGTCACGGTTTGTCCATGACGATGTTCCCCCAAGATCTGAGTGGAACAAGCTACGTCAGCTACGTTCCCCCAGTCACAAGGCAGCCAACCTCCCAGCAGGAATTCAGCAGGCGATGTGCTCTCCAGGTGCCCCATGGACATGGCAGCCATGGGTATCTCGATGCCATTAAACATCCCAAATTGGATAATTTTGAACCAAACACCCAGGTAGGCATAATATGGCATAATATGAATGCCTTGTTTATGGGTTTACCGGTGTTGGGTCTATGGTGACAAATCGATCTGTCAGCTTTGGCATTCCATTCCATTTGCTAGGTAAGGAGATAATTTGAGTGCGTCCGCAGAACCGCAAATCATGTGCACACGGAGGTGTTGAAGGCGTATGCTACAGATACACCCGAAATTGAAATGTGAAACAGAAACTTCAGTGATTTTAGTGTCAATTTTAATGCAATGTCATGCAATGTCTGCAGATCTGTTTCTTGAAGTTCGAAATTTCCACTGCAACCCCCATGGCGTCCCCGTAGCGCCAGGTCTGACCAGCCCAAATTACGACGGGCTGCTACCAGCACCTGATGGAGCAGCTTGGGCACCACAGTCATTGGCCAGGGATGATAGCCTGCCATTTCTGTGGTGAATGGACAAAAACAACATGTCGAATGATATCGATATACAGTATACAGTATACCTAGCGAAAACTCCTACTTTTGTGGATGTACTTACCAAATACTAGTGACTGAAAGTGGGATGAGCACTCCTTTTCGGCTTTCGTTGAACACAGCACTTGTATGGATTGAATAGTCTGGAAATATCTGTAGAATGCGAACATTCAGCTTGGGAGGGTTGGAGTTTTTCCGAACAGTGCATCTCATGAGAGCTCACCCATTTTACCTTGCATTGCTCGAATCGTCACCTGCTGCACCTGCTTTCTGAACCATAGGCGAATCAGGCTCGAGCTGTTCCTTCACGCGCATATATGGGACTAGGCTCAGTGCTCCAATTCGCCTCCACTTATGAGATTTGGTCTTCAGCAACCGTGGCGCCGGCGGCAAAGGTAGCAGCTTCCAAGATGCTACCGGGTGCCGCCTTCGCCTGTTGCAACATTTTTGTTGGCTATCCCTTCGACACCGTGAAAACCCGATTGCAGCTTCAACTCCATCCAAGTTCCAGGCATGACAACCCAAATACATCCAAATAAAGGGTAATGTCAACCCTGGATTAATAAACCTCTAGGTTGTTTAATTGGGGGCATACCATTTAAGTATCAGATTATGACTATTGAGGGAATACCCCCCTAATTAATAAACCATGGTTTATTAATCCGGGGTTGACATTACAGAGGGTACAGAGATGTACAGAGTATACTCTCTAGTTGGCAGACTTACTAAACAAAGTCAGCAAGAAACACTTCTATTTCTTTGTGCAGACTGAGCCTGAATAAAATGATTCAGGCAATTAGCGGTTACTAGTTGGTTTACCCCCGAACATAATATCCCATGTCCAAGGCATTATCACCCAGCTACAAACCCACTTTGCCCATCATGCTGTCATCTCCCCATGATGCCGCTATCGCCACAGGCACTGCCTACAAGAATTGGGACGCGGCGGGGCATTTGCACTCCAAAGCTCCTTATACCGGGGTGCGTCGCTGCCCTTGTTATGTCTTCTCTTGAAACAACCTGTGGAGTTTGCAGCCTTCGAATGCTGCAGCAAATGGGCTCCGGGCAGTGGATCCTATTGTGGAGGTTTGCTGGCGGGTTTCATGGGTGCCTTGATTTCTTGCCCTTTCAACATGGCAAAGATCTGGATGCAGTGCAAGCCGGCAGCATCTCGCCCAGGCGGACAGCCTTAAGTGATTCTGATTCCGCAGTCACAGACAAGTATAAAAGACAATGAAAGAATATAAAAGAATAAAAAAGACTTATAAAAGCTGTATGCCATAAGTATGCCATACTGTATGCAAGTTGAATCAAGCTGTCCTTTTGGAGGTTGCTGCTTTGTTGCATCAAGCTGTATTCAACTTGTTGCAGTTTGGTAGAACCCATGTTGAAGCCATGTCCATGTGGGACGTGAGCTCTGGACATCCAAATTTTTAGCCATTTTTGTTGATGCCATTGGAAAATGAAGGCCCAGCTTCACCCCTCCTTGAAACTGCCCTGAAGGTCCTGAATTTGCAGGTGATTATTATTGTTACTCGTTGAATCTTATTGAATCTGATTGAATCTGATTGATACTTGACATAAGATTCAGTTGTGATTTTATTGATTTTTATTGTGCGTTTGTGTGGTCTTGGCGCAGGTGAGGCTGCCTGGGAGCCTGTGTTCCAGTCTCTTCTTCGTGTTGCCGGCGGCTCCGGCGGTTCGGCAATGGCGACGTTGCCTGCGATGCGGCAAGCAATGAAGGCCTCCATCGCGTTCCAAATTCCATACACGACTTCATTTCTTGGGACCTATGGCACTTGGGCCCCAAGGGAGATGGCAGTTGCCTGTTGATGCCTACTTTTTGATGCCTTTGAATTTTCCCTTTTGGACTTGAGATATGGTCATGGTTGTTCATAATCATAAACCATAGGCGAATCTGATCAAATTCAAGTCGCGCGCAGTATTTCATCATGGTTTGTGATTCCCAACTTGCTTCTGGCGTGTTTTCCAATTGTCAGTTCCTAAGCCACAGAAAGAATTGGGTCTGGTGGTGCAGTGTTGTCCTCGGATGCGGGGTGATGGAAGAACTCCACCGCTGGCCACGCCTCCATTGGGAGTCCAGGAGCTTTCCTAAAAAGAATGGAACTAAGGGAACTAAGGGAACGAAGGGAAAGAAGGGAACTGAACGAACTGAACGGAAGCCAAATCTCCGAGTTTGGGACCTGCTTGGGGATGGTGATTTAGGTGCGGGAAATGATCCCCTAAGCTTGACTTCATTTTATCATGCGCTTGACTTCCCCACCTTGCATCCACTGGCTGAGGCACGTTGCGTGATATGATGCCAGAAAGCCGCACGGCTCTCCACACTGCCACGGCGGGAGCTTCGGCCGCGCTCTTCACCTGGGCTGTGGTCTTGCCGTTGGATGTGCTGCGGACCCGTGTGCAGGCAGGGAAGAAGATTTTGGTAGCAGTGGATGGCGATATTTGACGATATTGATATTTAAGGATATTCATGAATACTCACATTAATTATACATAATTATATGCATTCATTGATATACATATATATATATATACATACTATATTATGTACATGCGATGAAGGTACGCCCATAGCATCACTGCGGAGCCCCGCTCTGCAGGCCAGGGCGATGGCCGAGACCGGGACGGCTCCCAATGGCCTAGTCTCAGAGCTGATGAGTGTCGTAAGGAGCCACGGAGTGAAGGGACTCTGGGCTGGCTGGGCCCCCATTTCCTTACGGGCCATCTCAGCCAGTGTCTCCATGACAGCCTATGAAAGTCTGAAATGAGACTCCTACTCCGGTAGGGCCAGAGGGACTCTTTGCTTCACAACTCTCAGTGAGCTGGGAAGCTGGGAAGCCTGACAGTGCCTGAATGATCACTGGCAAATGGTTCAGTCCAGTGGTCCAGCAAGGTGCTCAGTATCGGGCTCCGTGTCTATAGTGTCTATATCTTAGCAATTACTCACTTCGCACCATCGCCAACTCCTTGTGGAGTCTTGGAATGTTGCGCCATGTGGGTACTTCTGCGCCCTGCCCCGCGGCGCAGCGTTCTCTTGGAGCGCAACCTGGGGCCACAATGCATTGATTGATTTGTAGACTGCTCCCTTCGCATGGCTTTTGCAGCTTTGCTCGGACCTTCACAGCAACTTTTTGGCAGCTTTGGGGTCTAGGTTTGGCAGCGGGGCTTCATGAGATGTGGTGCGCGGCTTCTTTGTGCTTGTCTAGCAAGACTCCTACGTTTTGGCTGATTTTCCACTTTGAGCTCCTGAACAGGACAGGATTGCCATGAATGAGAGCGTAGGACTGCCAAAGATTCAAGCACAAAAGTTTTCATAGGCTAACAGTCATTAGCCGTCTTGATCGTGATATGTCATGGCATTGACGAAACGTCATTGTCCATGTCATATATCTATCACGTGTCACCTCTGCATCAAAAACGTTGACAGTGTTTTTTTGGCATACACATGGACTTAGATTGTAATTTGTGTTCATGTTTTGAAAAATATCGAAGTATATGCATATATCAAACAGCCTTTTTGACTGACTGCGTGCACCACACGAATTCGGGGCGTCTGAAGATGACAACGATTCTGTCTCAACAGACTCGGCACCAACAGTTGCCCATAAGCCTCGGTATGCATAGGATGTTTTTCAGTAGCCCATAGGGCGTCAGGGCATCATTGCATAAACCAAAAGAATCGACGATTTGCTTCAGAGCAAAAAAAAGCAGCCGCAGAGTCGCAGCATGTCGCAGCATGTCGCAGCATGTCGCAGCATGTCGCAGCATGTCGCAGCATGTCGCAGCATGTCGCAGCATGTCGCAGCATGTCACAGCTGCCACTTTCTTGTACGTGCTTGAAGGGTTATTGCTTGTGCTGGGTTGGGTGATTTTTTTTGTGCAAGGTTAAGGGGATTGAGGACCTGTGATTTTCCTCTCCAGCGGCACTGAGGTGAGTAAGGTTCGGTTCCTGAGTCCAAAATCATCATGCTGCCAAGGAGCGAGTCTTCCCGCCTTCAAGCAGACAGTGTCTGCATCAAACCCCAGTAGAAACACGGTTAAATCATGTTAAATCCACTACGACAAATCATGACAAATCCAACAAGAGCATGGTAGGAGCCCCAGAATTCAGCTTTCATGACTTTCATGTTGAATGTTGTGAATGGTGCCAATCTCGGACCGTAGACACTGGAAGACTCGGGCAGCGGAACACGCTAATGTCCGCAAGGACCCTCGCAGGAGGTGTTTGCACAGAAGGGTGGCAGCAGATGCAATGGCGCCGCACCACCATCAGCAAAGGGCTCTGAACATTTGGACAGTTGACAAAAGATACAAAAGCTGGTAAATGGTCAGTAAACGGTGGTAGATTACTTGCAGATCGGAGCTCTAAGCTGAACTCCCCCTCCAACCTTGCGAACCTCTTGGCAAAGATGTGCCAGAAAGAAGTCTTGTGATGTCTTCTGCTAGTTCGGCAAGGTTGGATTTTTCCGCTGATGTTAGTGATAAAACTGCAGGCAATAGATAACTGAGCAGCGCCCTTGCCCATTTCTATGCGCAAATGACTCAGAGTTTTTGAGTTTGCCTTACCCTTGTAGGGGAAACCAATGCAGCGGTGGAACATCCAAAATATGCCAAGGAAACAACAACAAAGCTTAGCTGAGAAATGTTGAGAATTGAATTCCCTGATTCACTGTAGTTGCCCGGAGGACGATACACATGCGACAGTCAGTATTGTGTTTTTTGACCGATGCTAAGCAGTGCACTGCTCAGATAGGCGTCCACGGCGTCGCGCAAGACATATCAGATGCATCGATTGACACCGGCCTGTTTTTAGGCCACCGTTGTCGTGCGGCAGCTGTGATCATAGATTCAGAGCTGCTACTTGCAAGTGGCCGTGTAGCATAGCTGAATGATCCTTAATGATCTTTTGTCTACAGGTTTGGCAGACCATGAAATTTTCCTGGACCACCAAATGCACTTGAACAAGACGAAATCTGATACCATGAAACAAGATGAAGCCCACGAACCCAAATGCTCACACGTATGTTAATGGTACAGATGTCAAAACACATGGTTATGCAGTCACGCACAATACCTTTCTGCAATAGTTTATTTGAACAGTCTTGTGCATGTTTCCCTTGTTACCAGTCTGC
>Ga0126342_10007946_pt1 | contig 18966 bp, 24 predicted proteins | sample Cyp1metagenome_FD_92528 | JGI IMG/M metagenome (GOLD analysis project Ga0126342, IMG submission 92528) | Coral microbial communities from Lord Howe Island, Old Settlement Bay, Australia - Cyphastrea 1 metagenome | ecosystem: Host-associated > Invertebrates > Cnidaria > Coral ... | reverse complement strand
GTGTTTTAAGATTTGGGCATGACTTAGGCATGAGTTTCTTGAAACAGCGATTCCATGGTGATTTACTAGCAAGTTTTGACCCAGGCATGAGTTAGGCATGAGTTTGTCGTTTGACTGTATATATGTATATGTGTATATGTGTATATGTGTATATATGTATATGTGTATATGTGTATATGTGTATATGTATAGATGTATATGTGTATATATGTATTTTTGTATATATGTATATATGTATATATGTATATATTTATTTATACATATATATATATGTACATATGTATATATGTATATATGTATATATGTATATATGTATATATGTATATATGTATATATATGTATATATATACATATGTATTTACGTCTTTATTTACATGTATTTATTCACACTCTAAGGCCAACCAGTGCTTTTTTATCCTCTCCGTACCAGCCAGGTGCTGTGGTTGGCCGGAAACCAGCTGCGTTCCTTGGAAAACCTGGTGCTGCCAAGTCTTACGGAGCTAAATGCGGCCTGGAAACCCGGAGAGTTCTGGGGATTCTGGGGATGCTGAGAATGGGACAATTTTGATTAGGTTCAATATGTTCAATGATGAAGTCACGTCGAATGATGTGAAAAATCTGGTGGTTGTACCCTAATGTTTGATGGCTCTATGATCATTCGTGTGTGTTGCCAAGACACCTTTTTGTTGTGGTTATTTGTATCTATATATATATATATCCATTAATATTTGTGGCGCCGGGGAAGACGGTTTTTCTCATGTTTGGTGCAAAACGGTCACATGTTTGGGCATCCAATTTTGACCCATACGATGCATCAATAGTAACCAGCCCAGAAAGGAGTAGGGATCTGCCACGGTTTTGGTTTGGGATGTTTTGCAGTGTACCAGGCTTTTGAATGGTTCTGACCCATTTCATCTCTTCCCCGAAGTTGTTGTATTTCTAAACCCACCAACCAGCTGCCCTGACCCGTTGGCCACTGTTTGAGGCCAGCAACCAGCTGAGTTCGGTGGTGGGTGCCTTTGATCAACTGCCACAGCTGCAGTCCCTGAACTTGTCCGGAAATCGGCTTTGTTCCTTCAAGGAGGCCGTGGGAGTGGGACAACTTCCTGTTGTTCTGGTGGGTTAAATATGGTTAAATGGCTTTGTCTTTTTTTTTTGGGAAGTGAATCGTTTAGCCACTTGACTGGAGGCATCACCCTGCTCCTGAGGCATCCCCCTGCTCCTGAGGCATCCCTCCCCTGCTGCAGGTGCTGGACTTGTCGCGGAGTTCTTTGACGGCGCTGAGTTTCGCGGACCCGGACTTTGGGGAAAATCCTATCTGCTCCCTGTGCCTTGGCTGTCAAAAACTTGGGGAGAAGGGAACTACAAGCAGAAAATCGGGGATCTAAAAGTGATCACAAAAAATTAGCAGGGCTAGTTGCTTTACATTTAATACTGACGGCATCCCAAGGCCATTCTTTCCCAGGTGAATCAGAGACATGCATGAAACTTGAGTGGCGCACCGTCCCCAGGTGTAACTACCAGACCTATGTCCTCTACCACCTGCCAAAGTTGCAGGCACCTGCCATATCACGACGCTGGTTCAACCAGTGGGGGCACAGATCAAGTCATTCGGGAACCCCCGGGTTGCACGCAGCTCTTCAATATCTCAAGATAGACTACGAAACGGTGAGTTTTTTTTGAGCGCAAACGAGTTTGACCCGTTCCAAACTGATCCATTGATCTATAGTGATCATAATCTCGGGCCCATGAGGCTTGTTCTCCTCCTGAGAGGGGCCAGTACAACTTGACTCAGAAAGAGTTTGGGTCAAAACTTGAGCCCCCGGCAGATCGGCTAGACATGCTTATATAGTTGCGAAAACCTGCGGATTCTGTAAATATAGTGTAAATACAATAAAATATGTGCAAATACATGAAAGCATTCATAGATAAGTTTTGTAAATATGTATACCTCATTGCATCCCTTTTCCAGACCCACATTTGCTCCAACTGTTCAGAAGCACCACCCAGAACGTATCTCATGAAACATAAGCATCCTATTTGACTGGCTGTAAGTCAGAAAGTCAATGTTCATCATATTTGCAAGTTGTTGGTTGCAGCCACCTGATGGTTCTTTTCCCATTTCGATTGCTCGCTTCCACATGGCAAGTGGGCGATTTCATCATTTTTGATATTTTTGGGCGCATCACTGGCGCATCACCATGTTTATTGGTCTTATTTCATTGTGGGTATCATCTCATTCCCACCCAGTCGGGCTTTCCACATTTTCCACCAGGTGCACGACCAGATGTATGTGGACGCCGAAGCTCACAACATGGCTCAGGCAGCCTACGCCCAAAAGCGCCGCCTGGGCAGCATTAAGACCTGGGAGGCTATCTATGGTGGGATGGTGGGAATGATGGGCCATTGCTACCCGGGCACCCACGGGTATCCAGAAATGGGTCATCATCCCACTTAACTCCTAGCTGCTCCCTAGTTGCGAGAAATTAGAATCCCATTTCATTCGCGTTTTCTTCAAGGCCGGATATGCTTGAAATTCCCACAAATGAAGTGATCAGGAGGCAGGTGTTTTGGCTCATTGGCACATCTGGCAGCTGCAAGCTGCAAGGTCTCTACTACAACATGCATATCAAGACCCTGTTGGGACCTCAGAGGGTACTTGTCAGCGTGGGATCCTGTTAGCCTCCCCGGTGACCCTTGGAATGCAAAAGTCTGAAAATGAAGCCATTCACATCGAACTGCAAGCCGGTGCAAACAACATATTGCCTGTGTCCAAGAGTTGGGGTTGAGCCAGAGGTAACCATCCATAACACGTACTTACATTTGTATTCCATAGATATTGTATACTGTGTGTATTATATACTCATACTCCGTATTGTACTACAATTAGCATATTACACACAGACCCCGAGGTTTGCCCAAGCCCAGAATAGCGTAAATTACAAGGATTTTTTGTTCACACTATACATATCATATAAATTCTCCCAGCCCCGTTAAACTTCTACATTCATTGAAGATTCTTCAATAAGGGTTTAATTCTCCCACCCCCGTTAAACTCTTACATTCATTGAAGATCTTCAATAATGGTTAAATTTCCCACCCCCGTTAAACTTCTACATTCATTGAAGATCTTCAAGAAGGGTTTAATTCTCCCATCCCCGTTAAACTTCTACATTCATTGAAGATTCTTCAATAAGGGTTCAATTCTCCCACCCCCGTTAAACTCTTACATTCATTGAAGATCCTCAATAGGGGTTAAATTTCCCACCCCCGTTAAACTTCTACATTCATTGAAGATCTTGAATAAGGGTTTAATTCTCCCACCCCCGTTAAACTCTTCCATTCATTGAAGATCTTGAATAATGGTTTAATTCTCCCACCCCCGTTAAACTTTACATTCATTGAATATTCTTCAATAAGAGTTTAATTCTCCCACCCCCGTTAAACTCTTTCATTCATTGAAGATCTTTAATAATGGTTAAATACATTGTTTATGCGGAGCATATTGGTCGTCATCATCACGATCATCATCATCATCATCATCATCATCACCATCATCATGCCCGTACACTCGTTGCGAGTCCGGGCAAACCTCAGGGTCTTGCCGTACAATTAGCATGTGTGCGCAAACTGTGGAGACCTTAAAAGCGTGAGAGCGAGGCACTCCAGGATGATAGCAAGGCGTTCCCTTTTCCATCAATCTATCCCTCCATTCGGCTTCGGTTCTGCCACTCATTGCCGGTCCTGTTGAGTTCGTGCAGGCAAGTTAGAGTTCGCCAAAATTACCCCCGATTCTTCCAATATGTTCTGGTGGTAATTTCTGGGAAGGTTATTTGACCATATTTGACCCATTTACATTTATTACCCTCTGGTAATTTAACATAACTATGGAAAATCACCATGATTAATGGGAAAATCCACTATAAATGGTCATTTTCAATAGCTATGTTAAATTACCAGAGGGTATCAATCATTTAATTTATTTTTTCTAAATCAATTAGAATCAATTCGCCGTGCTCGCAGGAAGCGCCAATCGGGTGACTGTTTGCGAGCTGCGAAGGTCATCCATGAGGCGAGAAAAAAATGATGGTTCTACCGTATCCACCCACGGTTGATGCTGTATCCACATGATAATGACACCTAATGACCTAATGACCTAGTAGGCATCCTAGTGATATTCCATTATTCCGTCCTTGATATCTGATATCTCAATGCTTAGGGGATCATCCCACGAGTTGTACGTGGTTACATACCATAGTTCATCATTACCAATACATCAACGGGATAGCCCACTTAGGGGACTTACCAACCACTGATGTTTCACTATATCCTGGGAATGCTTGGAGATTTCACACCAAGAATGGGGATATAATGGGGGTTAAATATGGTTAAATGTGATATACCATGATATACCATGATGGTTAAATAACCAGAGGGTAACTGGGATATACCTAACAATTCTGGGGAATCCAACTCAGTGGAATGATCAGGCGCGCTGCAATACCTTGGGCCAAGACCTGTCTGCGGCTGCACGGCTTCTACGGCGAGCCCCTGGGCAGATATGGCAGATATGGCAGGTGTGGCAGATATATGGGACGCACCACGTTTTTTTTCTTTGCTGGTGATTAGGCCCAGATATTAAGGGGCCCACAATCCTTCGGACCGAGCTGCAACCTGCGACTTCGTCATGTTCAAAGGCTGTTGATGCTGGTCATGCTGTCCCCACGCTGGGACACGCTGTAGGGCCCAACAAAACAATGGGATTGCCTGCAACTTGGGTACCCCCAAATTTGAGAGTTCGGCATCACTTTCCTTGTGAGAACTATATACTATTGTGGTGGTATATCCCATTTTCAGACATAGGCAAACGACCAATCACTGGGCTATTATGAGGCCGATGCCTTTCGACAGAGCCGCGAGAAGAATGGCGGCGATGAGGCAAGGACATGGCCATGGGTGGATCAGCATTGGATCAGCACCAAATACGGTGGAGCCTTGAATATACTATATAATGTCAACCCCGGATTAATAAACCATGGTTTATTAATTAGGGGGGTACTCCCCAAATAGTCATAATCTGAGACTTAAATGGTATCCCCCCAATTAAACAACCTAGGGGTTTATTAATCCAGGGTTGACATTATATATAATATTTACATGTACAAAATGTATGTAATTAGTTACATATATATATAATATATATATGTGTGTGTGTGTAAGTACAAACCATATGAGAGGATGTATGAAAAAATACATGGGTAGAACTGGTGAGATGATTTGATCATGTTTAATCATGTTGGCCGTAGCCGCATGACTAGTGACGACCTTACCAAGATGTGGCGGTGCCAAGGCCGATCCGGCGGAATACCAAGATTTGGAGCTGGCCACCCGACGGCTGCAGCTCTGTGAGGTGGGGCGGGGTAAGCCGTGATTCAAGAACCACTGCGTATAATATGGTATAGTTACAATATATACAATGCATTACAATGCCACAATTACATATGATGATACATTATGTTCATTGTCTTTATTGTACCTTGTGCATATATATATATATACATACACATATGTATTCATCGATATACGTGTATACAGATATATACAAGTGGTACCAAACCATAGAAACGGTGAATAAAGGGTCTTGTAGAAACTATCTATAAGAGGTTTTTGGAAACTCTTGATCTTTTCTGTGGTGGCTGATGGGTATCTGGAAGCCATCTCCCATGAAATTTTTGTGGATCGGGTAGGTTAGGTGCTACTCCCTTTTCAGTTGCCCAGTTTGGCTGTAGAACTGTTCCATTTGTGTGTGTGAAAATCCTTAAATCCAATGGCTACTCATCATTATCTCTATTTAAGTCGATTCAGCAAGCCATTTGGGGGGTCTTCCGTCATAAATCCATTGGCATTTTCGGGTTTGACGTATTGAAACCATCAGCGAAAGCATCCGCGAGTTCCCGTCGAGGTGGAGCTGGCCGATGCGGATTTCGCCTTTCAGCAGCTTCAGCAGTCGGTGCAGCAGACCTTGGATGCACACATCAGGTCCTTCTGGAGTGGGGGGAGTTCACCAACAAAGCTACAGTATGGGGGTACCCTCTGGTAATTTAACGTAGCTATTGAAAATGGCCATTTATAGTGAGTTTTCCCATTAAAAATGGTGATTTTCCATAGCTATGTTAAATTACCAGAGGGTAACCAGATGGATGTAACCTGGCATAATGGAAAAACAGATGATGTGATTTTTCTGATGTTGTCATTGAACATGACATTAATGTTATTGGGGAATGTGATGATTAGCTATGATTAGCTTTTGAAAAAAATGGGGGTACACAGTTGATTTGGACAAAACTGCCACATGGTGGGGACCACCTGCGATGGTACAATGGTATTTCCTCCATTGCATGCCCATTTCTTACTGGTTTTGTGAGATTGATTTGCAATTCTGCCCCAAAAAAAAGATGAAGCATGGACCATGAACATAGGGACTTTTATACTCTTCTATCCTTTTGACAGCCTTGGGGTATCTTCTCCACATCATGGCACCACGTTTTTCAGCGGTTGTCGCAGTCGGCTGCTACTGGAGCTTCGGAGTGGCGGAAATGTGGGTGACCTCAGCAGTTCCCGAGGTTTGAGGATTTTGAGGTTGCGATGCTTGGGTAAACAGCTGGTGAAGGGTTGGTTTGCTCATAGATTGATTAGATATGGCCCAATGGCTATGGATCAATACCTATACATACCATTTTTAGGGGGATGAACATCCATAAATCCCAGCTATTTTGATGTGAACTACAGGGGGATAGGGTTTTGACCCATCCTCATATGATTATACGAGCATATATGAGCTATGTATCTCCATTTTTATCATTTTTGTTGAGAGCCAACACAAATGAATTCCTCCCTGATAAACCCTTGCGACTGGGTTGATTGTTGGCCATTCTTGATTTGATCGTATCTTGCCATGGTAGCTGATGTGCTGCTGAAAGTTTTGACTTTCTGAAGTGGTATCTGATGTTGACCTTGTTCCAGCACATCATGACATCCATAGATTGTTGGAATGTATCTGGATGATTTTCACCAACCCTCGACGTATTGGCACATGGCTGACTTGAACCATTTGCCTTCCAACTGCCACTTTCTAACGAGGGTCACTCAAAATCACCCAAAGTATCTGGGTTGGTTCGCTCACACCCAGTCACACGTATTGTCATGTGAACGTTGACTCCTAGATATTATTGGCTTGGAACTCCTCCACCCTACCATTGGAATTGAACACCACGAACATGCAGGGCCTTGATGGCAAAAAAATGGGGTTGTACTAGCTGGCTCAGTGAGTTCAATGGATAAGATCAGTACATAAAGTGGGAACCCCATCAAGCAACCAGTAGGAGGTGTCTGGCATGATAACCATAAATTGTTGGTATCATCCACACTGATATTACAGCCATTCGCCCCGGACCTACTGGTCTAATGGGAATCGTTGACCCTGGTGGCTGATGAAATTATACAAAAGTGGCGTTTAACCCGTGGCAATGATGGGTATATTATATATATATATACATAGGTATACATACACATATTATGTATATATATATATATACACATATCTTGATGTCATCCATGGCCCATGAAGCAACCAGATCCAATGGGTTTTGGGGACCCAGGTGCGCTTTGAGAAGGTGGACGACACCTCGCAAGTGGCGGGGTTGGTCACCAGCCGTTTCAGGCCAGGGGTTGGAAGACGTGTTTTTTTTTTTGGACTTGGATTTGGCAGATGGGTATGGATCAATACCTATACATACCATTTTTAGTGGGATGAACATCCATTTACCAGCTATTTTGGGGTTCACTAGGGACCAGGGTTTTGACACACTGCCAGATGAGTAGAATTTGGGGGGGTTGTAGATAACCAGTCATGGCCTGCAAGGATGCTGATGGGGCCACCTCTGCAGAGTTAAGACGTATTTCGGATACGTTGGTATCTTCAGAAGTTGCATTCTTTATATCTTTTTATTCTATTTTCTATTTGTTAAATCCACGTATCATGGGATGAGTTGAAATTGTTTATTTGAAACTCGCAACCGGCTCATTCCCCCGATTTTTGTGCAGTTTCAGGCCTGAAGACTTTTCCTTGTTCGGCTTCAACCGGATCAAGATCGGACAAGTGACAAGGAGCTTTTAGAGGGATCGAAGATGATCGAAACCTGGCAATGGTAAATCCACATTTCCACCAAGAAATACTCAGAACATCATATTTTTATACATGGATTCAATCCTGACCAAGGCTTTTTACTGAACCCCATGAATCCTGAGATTGAAACCTTTATGAAAATTGATCCCACATCATGTATGTAGGTATTCGATGTCACCTAATTATCCTAATTATCTTGGTAATAGGTTTGCTCCCATTTCGGTGGATACCTCACTGGAAAGGAGTTAGACTCTTAGACCATCCCAAAAAATGCTGCAGAACTCTGGTGTGTACTGCAAGATTGGTTTTCCAAATCCCTGATGTTAATCTGATGTAAAAACTGTTTGCTCAATTCCAATGTTTGGTGGGCTAACATTCCCCATTTTGCTGGCTCAACCTACCAAACATAGGTGCTCAACCTCAGCCAAAAAAGGCTCCATCATCGGAGTTTGCAGCTGCGCTTTGAGCAATTGATGGACTGCCGGGATGCTCATCTGGGTATAGGAGGATGTCAAAAACAAACTCGCCACAATTGATTTTGGCAGAACCACACCAAAATAAAGTGAATTTAGTCAATTTAGTTTGGTGATACTTGGTGATCTGTGATAGGTAAGCCAACGCAGCAATGGCAACAGTTGATGAGGCTGGCATTGAATCGAAATCTGATGCAGCAGCGGTATAGCAGCTTTAGATGAAGGTTGGTTTGGCCCAAGGTTGCCAGTATGGATGCTTCAACCACGAACAAATCGGTGCCTACCAATGGCCTCCAATCGGTGTACTTGGATGTTTCGACAGGGTGGTGAGGTGGGCCCTGGAACACAACGCAAAATGGGGCCTCCCACACTTGGGAACCGTTTTGCCAATCTCAAGTATCATCCACTTTGGCCTTTCCGGAGCATTTGGACATTTTTTCCCAACCACAGCCAGATTTTCCGGCCGAAGCATGAAGTGATTCCCTCATCGGGCGATGGCCTCAAGGTTCAGACATGTCTGCGGCCTTTGAGTATCTTTTCTACGTGCCGCAATCGAGGTGGGACTGACTGGAACTGACACGGCATTTTTGGATATTGATATGGCAGTGTGTCAAAACCAATTGTACCCCTGTAGTTCACATCAAAATAGCTGGGATTTATGGATGTTCATCCCCCTAAAAATGGTATTGATAGGTATTGATCCATAGCCATATGAGATGTGGACAATCGATATTTTCAATCCCACCAGGTCCATGGGACAAATGGGGGACATCTCCAGGTGTGCCCTGGCTAACTTCATCTGGAAACTTAGAATCTGTGGTCTATCCACATAGGCACAGAGGTATGGCTATTGAATTGATGATGATAGGTAGATGGAACTGATGTAACCCGATTCGGAATGAAGCCCTGGAAGTGGAAGATCAAACAAAATTGCTTGTCCCTAAAAACCTAAAAACCATTCACAGGTACATCATTCATGAATTGCCCTCTGGTAAACATCACCATAACTATGAGACATCACCATTTTTGATGGGTAAATCCACTATAAATGGCCATTTTCTATAGCTATGTTAATTTACCAGAGGGTACTCCCAAAAATGAGCAAAATATATCTGTGCCTGGCTGCCGGTGGCTGGGTTGGCCAGGAATGCCTTGGAGGAATTGCAAGAGGTGGCACAGGCGGACCACACAAAAGGGCACCGGGGATGTACCCTCTGGTTATGACTAACATAGCCATGGAATAAATGGCCCATAGAAATAGATGATTTTCCCATTAAAAATTAAAACCTCCATTTATGGTTGTGATTTTCCATGGCTATGTTAAATAACCAGAGGCTACAGATTGCTTCCAATTTTCAGGGGACACCGGGGACACCCACGGCCAAGCTGTGCAGGCTGGCCCCCAAATCTCCGAGCGGCTCAAACACAGAAAGTTCTCCAAGACCTGTTCTGCCGAGGTGGGACTGTTGGGGGATCAGCAAAACCACCAACTACCCTGAATATCAATTTTAAAAACTATCTATCCAACATATCATACCATATATCCAATAATTTGATTTAAGTGATAATCCACTTTTTGAAATTCATAAGGGGGTAACCCCCCTTATGAATCAATCAGGATTTAGTCATCAGAGATTGACATTGAGCAAACATCATATTCTGTCATGGGCACCACGCTTGATTCGTGGTGGAATGCGCCGGCAAACCACAATGTGAGATGGCGGTGCCTGGAACTTTAAGATCTGCAAAAACTAATCATTCCCGTCATTCGTGGCTTGAAGCAGTCCATCTTTGAAGTCCAGAAGTGCAAACCATGTAACCATTGGACCATGCCATTTTAGGACAGTCTTGACCTGGGGATCCCATGGGGACACTTGCAGGAGCTGGATGAGATTGGCATTGAACTGGAGGACTGGACCTGGAAAATGGATGAAAATGGGCCGTTCGCGACTTGGACATACATCTTCCCAACGATTCTTTTTTTGGAAGGGGGGAATTGGGGGGTTTTCTTTTAGAAATTGCAATGGAAACTGGAGACCCCGGTCACTCATTTCCTGTGCAAGATGTCACCCGGTGCCAGGAGGGACCATCTGGTGCAACCCTCACTGTGTTCAAACGAAGACGAGGGAGACATAGAGACATAGGCTGACATTCTGTATTTCTTATCAACAAACATTCATGAAAGCAAGACCACCATGCACACTTCATCAGCAATGTTCTATGAGGGTGCACATACCTTTTAAGGAGGGATTTGTTCTTCGTGCTTCATGCATTGCAGGAAAGGGGAAACTGGAAAAACACACATATATATATAGGGAAGCAACTGTCCTTTATTCACTTCCATTAAAACAAGCCATGAGGAGTGACTTTTTATTTAAAACATCTTTGCACAAATGACGTTCATCCCACTACTCAGTTCATGTCATATAATACACATGTTAAAAAAAAGAAAAACCAGACTGTGTAGTCATTTTTTTTTACAACCCCACGCATAGAACTCTCCAACTTCAAGCACTTCAACCCCATCCAGCCATGCATCAAGGTCCTTGGAGGAAAGTCTCCGCCACAGGTGGGACAACGATGATCAGTCTGTGGAGAGATCATCAGATAGATGCTTCGCGAATATCCCTGATTTGCAGGATATGCCTGAAAAAGTACTGGGAAGCGTTCCACCAACATGAAATTTCCAGGGAGTACACTTTGATTCTTCTTCTGCGAACGCATTTAAATCATGTAATTCATGTAATCCTTTCTGAATTCTGAACATACCGACCCTTGATTGGACAATTTCTGACACCGGGATTCCCATTCCGGTGGTCTGAGCTTGAATTTGTCACCTTTTACAGACCGAATGGCAAGCTGCGACACTCCATCCATCTTTGAGAACTTCCCAAGGTGAAGTCCCCAGGATTGAAAGGTTTTACTCCAAATCAAGAGCCGCCCATTCTGCAGACTCGCCTGTGCTGCTGACCAACTCCTTAGCCCTAGCGGAGGCTGGCCAATTTGTTGCAAGGACAGAGATGTTGGGGTATGCTGTTGATTCATGTTGGTTCTGGTTCCCACTTATTTCTTGATTCCCTCCTTTTCTGTTTCCTACCACGTTGTCAGGTTTCCCCCTTTTTTTTTTGCAGATTTCCCTTCTTTCTGATTTCCCTTAGTTCTGGTGTCAAGCGGTTTCTACTTTGCGTCACTTCCCTGGATCTCACGAGCCCCAGCAGGCAGGCAGAAAGCCAACGGCTGCCATATTTGGGGAGATTCACATTCATTCACCAGCTATCCTATGTGGATCTTTACCATTCCGATTTATATACTAGGCTTTGATGCTCTGATCCACCGCCAGAGCTGGCGACAACATCATTGGCAACAATGGAGCAATGGCTATTCTGCAAGGGGACTATGTCAATTAGACATCATGATCCATCATCTACATGATTCTTGCAACTAGTTCATGTGGCAGCTCCAAATCATGACCCGCAAGTTAGGAGGTCATGAAGCATTGCAAGCCGTGGCACATTTTCGACCCTCGGTTCGCCAGGCCGGTCGGCTACTCTACAACTCCAACACAGAGATGGGTCAGGCACGTGCAAGCTGCATGAGGATTTCCATTCAGCTGGATGAAAATGGACATGGGCATACATGGGCCAATTCAATGTCCAATGTTTGTGACATTCTGTAAGCACCCAGAAAATTGAAAACCAGCAAACTGCATGGTTTTAGCAAGTTGGTACTAACATGTCGTTTTCTCAGGGGTCAGCATAGATCAACATTTGGTCCCAGCCTGGGCAGGCGCTGGGGCGCTCGATGTCTCGGGCCAGACCCAACGAGGTGCTGAAGTAGGGGCCATTTTTATCCATTTTTTGGGCAGCAGTGGTTGATGGTGTTTCCATCATTTTCCATCTAGTGCCCCAAAATATATTTTAGAATCGGATTGTTCAATACACACTGACCGTGGTTCGATTCTTTTAAGAATTGCGGGTCCATCCATATCCATTTTGGGGCCATGGCAAACGAAAGTCAACCTAGACTTGCTTGAATTCATGGAACATATGGAACACAAAACAATGTTGAGCCATGTTGAGCCCAGAAATGATTTGAAACTATTGTAAATTTGAAACTATTGTGAATTTTGAATTCCCTTCCTCTGCTGTGATTGAACAGCCGGGAGGTGGGGAATGATCAAGGCAGATGGCACCGGGTTAGCCTGGAACTGATACGTTTCATTACGTTTCTACTCGGCATAAATGGAATACGTACAAATGAATGGTAGGTTTTCTGTTGGATGGCACTCGAATCTATTGAACAACTTACCCGGCGGATGTTTCTGACCCAATCCCCATGCCATGTCATCGGTGATGTCATGTTCCCATTGGTGGCGCGCCAAAAAAAAACCTGTTCTCGAATATTGATCAACAACCCAGCACTATGTTCAACAGAAATTAGTTGGGTAAACCTGAGTTTGGTAGCTTACCGGGTGAATGTCTAGCATTGTCTGGCACAAATACAGGAATAGTCATATCCCACCAAAACACACAGTACAACCCTCCCACCCGATGCCGGGAATAACAGGTGGGGCAGCGCGTGGCTGGCCGTCGTGGGGTGGTGTTGCACGGGCCCTCAGTGAGGGTTTTAACCAACAGCATTTGGGGCAAAAACCGCGCAAAAAGATGTTTGCATGTATAATCATGTATATAGGTATGATATTATTATATATATATATATATTTATATGCACATTAGTTTAAAAATATATTTATATATACATGCTTATTTATGTGATGTATTCACGCAACAATCTGTATACTGTATATATATATATATCATACACATACAACTGGATGATTACATTTAATGTACTGTCAGTGGGAACTTAGAGCGCCAACTTCGGGACATTCCCCAAAACATGTGGTGGGGGGGTTTTGACTTTGGACCCATCCCCATGTCAATGGCCCTTACTTGTAGGAAAAGAAAATCGTCTGATGTTTTCTGGCAATGTTAGTGTCAGTAGTTTGGGACGATTTCCAGATGCCATCCTTAGGAGAGACTTGATGACTCTATGATACCTACATTTTGTCAATGGCCATTTCAGGAACCTAAATTGGAGGTACCTACCATATATAAGGCCTATTCTTCAGGCCTATGTAAGGGGATATACCCCCAAAATATGGCCAAAAATATGGTACTAACGTACCTCCATTTTAGGATCCTGGAGATCTCCCGTTGATTTTGGGACCCGAGAATTCGATGGTGTGAAGTCCAGCAGGTTGACCCTTTAGAGTGCCGCAGATAGCCACCAGGATTGGATGAATTGTTTCATGTCGGAATATTGCGGAGAGCAGGTGCAGCCATAGATTTATGACAAGTTTCCCATTTTATAGTACTTTTCAAGCATGATTGAGTATAGCTGTTTATGGATTTGGAAACAACCATCTCATGATTTCATGATTGCCAACCGTCCCACCCTTAATCCCCTATGCTAGCAGCTTCCAGCAGCACCGAGGATTTGCAAGGCCGGAGGACATCAACATTTGGTGGTCAAAATTGGCATCCCATCTTTACAGTGTTTTTTTTTGTTTTCACATTTCAACCATTCATTTTGGATCTACAAAAGCTGCCAGATGCACAGGACTGTTTGAGTAGCAGACTTGCTCAGCCACCAGCAGCTGGGGATGGAGAACAAGTAAACAAGCCCAACATGGCCGTATCCCGGGACAGTCCTATAACAGTATGTAACACGGTATGTACATCATGGATATACTACTATATAAGTATATATATATTATGAATATGAATATTATACAGAATACGTACCATACATCTTTTCTTTCAACGGGAAGCCAGGATGAAATGATCACCCCCCATGGCAGTTTGCCCTAGACCAGGGCGGTGCCATAGAAAAACCACAGGTTCACCTGGGAGAACAGCTGGCAGACTATCCCAGCTGCTGGGGAACTCAGGCAGTCTGCTGTGTTTCCAATGGCCTGAAATGATCCGGGACTTGAGCTGAATAGTAGTTCAACCCCAGGGCTGACTGTTTTGGTGCAAATACTGCCACTTGCAAATTGATACGCAGATGGGGATGGATTTATAAAAGTGCGCAGAGGTGATTCCTAAGATCAGATACCCTCTGGTAAACTAACATAGCTATTGAAAATGGCCATTTATAGTGGATTTTCCCATTAAAAATGGTGATTTTCGATAGCTATGTTAAATTACCAGAGGGTAAGGATTGGTGAGAGGGCTGTCAAAACTTGTTTCTAACCCACTGCGATGAGTTGCACTCAGGTACCAGGAGTTTACTGCAATGGTTACGGCATCTCTCCGTTTTTCTGGGTTATATATATATATATGTATATACAATCCGTATAGAAGGTGTAGCAGCTTTATTTGAGGTGCCATCCAGTTTGGTGGTTGTCCTAGTTGTTTCATGTCAAAGTAACTGAGGTTTTGCTTCCAACTTCCTCGACGCTGGGAGTCTCACCGGGGGCTGACCAACAGTCAATCTGTATTTTCCTTTCAATGAAACCGAAACAGACCGAAACCACTGAAGGTTGAAGACTGGTCAAATCTGTCTAATTGGTTGGGCATCTGTGTGTTGCGACCCCCGTTGAGCACCAGTTAGTTGACCATGACACGTGAGGTCCATGATCTGTGGCAAAGAGAACCTTCGAAGAAGGATCCGCGAGGTCCTTGCGGGTCTTGGAAGGTGGATTCATCCTTCACCTTGGATTGAGGTTCACAAAAAGCATGAAACAACTGCTGATTATTTTCACAAAATGGGTATGCATATTATATATATACACTACATATTCATATGTACAACAATATACATTTACATGTACCTGGTATAGTAGTGGTTGGTCGTTTCGAACACTTCTTGCTGTCCATTCCTACCTACAGGGTCATGATTCCCCAATTGACCAGCACAGTTTGAGAGCCGGGAGAAGCCAACAACATCGTCATCCTTTGGACATAAAGCACCTGTGAATGTTGAAGTGCAGTTATCCAAAATAAAATCAAAGTCGGTTAATATGTCTTGACCCAAGTTGATAAGGGATATAACGGTGCAAATCCAAGTTTCTGGAATCAATCCTGATCAACCCCATTGATTTTGCGGACCTTCACCAGGGGATGTGACCCACACCTGGATGGCCTTCATGTCCGATGAGTATTGGTAGGTGGTTGTGCATTGAACATATTATTTGAATGTATTTAAATGTATTTGAACATACTATTCCCGAAAGCTTCAGAGCGTTTTGATGAACACCTGGAAGTGGCTGAATGGCGTTTTTTTTAGCCCCAAAGCAGGTGACATTTTTGAGTCAACAATATATATATATAGATGAGATGTATATAGTATAGGGAGGAGATGCAAGGCAACCGAGGATGGTGGCACAGATGTAACTCTTTGGCATGAAGCCACATTCTCTGATTGTTGCATCATGCGGTGGATTCAACAGATGCGCTGCTAAAGTCAAGCAATGGCATCACAGGACGAACAACTATCTGGATTCATCGTGTGAATCGTCTTGATTATTGTTATGGTTTTTCCAGCAGCCAACTTTCATGACGCTTAGTCTCATTCATTTCCTGGATGAGTGGGCAATCAACAGCAAGGTAGGGGGATCCTCAGTTGAGGTGTTTCGCCTCCTCAGACTCCGATGGCCAAGAGCCGGTTGTATGTCAGTTGGGGTTTGTACTCCTTATACCTTGACCAAATGATATACATTTTAATCTTAAGTGCAAGGGGAGCTCAAACCTTACAGCTGGCCAAGTCCCTTTCAATCAAAGACGAGCAACGATTGATCTGCTGGTTTGATCCCTGGAGCTAGCCCTCGATCATCAAGTGGTTAGTGACGTCTTTTTGCGGAAAATGGACCCAGTTCCTCATATGTTTTGAAGATCCTTGAGAGGATTCTGGATTCTCATGGCCTTTCATAAAGTCAGGGTCTGTGAACTGTCAGGACCTGTGATGATTGGAGACGACACCAGCGTGTTGCCGGTGGACCCAGCCATTGGTGTTGCTGGTCAAATATGATGAGGCACTGAGTCGAAGCTCATTGCACCGCACCGTTGGTGGAAGTGGCTATTCCACATGGTCTTTTGGTTTTCATCAGGCTAAATGGATGACATGATCCATACCGTCCATACCCATGTCATCCCAGGGTGAAAGCACCCAAGTGGGCAACCTGCTCTAAGAATCACATTTTTCGGCTATCAAAAAACATGTTTTTGGACAGACTGCTTGATGCAGTCAAGGCCACACCGACTTTGCGATCGAAAATTCATTTCATGCCATTTCATGTCACATTTCTGTCATTTCTTTCACACTGAGGCGGTCATTGCAGAGAGCCAGCATCAAGGACGAGAAGGTGAAGGAGCGGGCAATTCCGCCCAGAGATGTGACCCTACGATCAGGATACCCCCATATCCACCCAAAATGAATAGATCCACTAAACAAAGTCTGGATGAGATGGTTCTTCTCACTCTTCTCTCGGTCCTCTGCATTGGTGTGGGGGGAGCGAATTTCCTCTCCAGTCATTTGACACACAAACCGTGCTTAATAGCATTGTGGTTTCAGGTGTGGAACGTGCCGTATGTGGAGCTGATTCTGCTGCTGGGATGTCAACAGCTTCCTTACCAAAGTTACATCGCTGAAACTAAGTTGGAACATCATACCCTTACATTGTTCCAAACCTATCATTCCGATTCATTCCAAACATATGAAAGATTGGAGGTACAAGAACAGCTTTCCCTGACCGCTAGCTGATTCGTAATCAGTGTGACTGCTTGGTGTTTGAGGGTCGTGACCATATTTTTTAATAGATCTTCGGCTCGAACAGAACTGGCTATTGCTATTCATTTGAGCACCAGGTTATTGGAGGAGGGGTTGCAGAATCCAGAAGCAAGATGTGCGCACATACACACACATATATAATATTATATATAATTATAACATATTATAACATATATATATATACAATTATAATATATATATATATAGGTAGCTTCGATTCAACGATTGCACATTCACCAGATGAACTCCGGAATCTCCTAGTTGGGCCCAGTTCATGGCATGCCATGTCACACAAAAACGTAGGATGTCCTGCGAAGACTGTGATGTTTCCGGTATATCATGACCTGACCCCAGCAAACGTTGAAACCTTCGCCAGACCTCAGGCCAGAATTTCTGGTGGAATTCGAGTATGTCCACGATGTGGAGGTTATCCGACACGTTGTGAGAACTTGGAAGCTCACAATTTCTGAAACAGTATACAGATGTATACAGTGTATATATATATATATTCATTTTCATTTCTGAGAGTGCAGTGCAGTTGACAGACATGGTTGGCAGCGAGATTTTTGTGGGCGCAAAACACAACGCTTTTACCGTGTTTTGCACTTCTGCGACAGGCAGATCACACATTATATCCTGAGCACAGACCCTGCTGCTTTTAAATGTTTCACCTTCGCCAGCTTTTCAGTGTCATTTCATACGGTTGAGTCAGTGGTCAGAATAAAACCAATTGCACCAAACGCAGCAACTTTCCACATTTCTCACACTCTTGCTGCAGTTTGGGACCAGCAAAGACAGTCAGACGGACTGCGGTGCTTTTGTCTGGAGGCTCAGAGAAGCTGAACCAAAAACGTATTATGGGCCAAAATTGGGTATCCAAAAAATGGGACGTTGAACGGAAGTGGGTTGGTCAAGCTTTGTCAGGCCACACTGTGCCTCAAGTATTGGCTGGTGGTTTCCGAAAAAAAAACATATAAATACTTGCTCTTCTATCACAGTGGGATGTAATTGGAGCCCCAAGTGACTGATACTCCCGCAATGCTTGAAACTAGCAACCAGATTGCGCCGCATGACCGGAATACAACAATCTGTCTTGCCATTTCTAAACCAAGCATCAGCACACTGAGTTGGATATTGATTTGGGCCACAGCCATTCGTGCCAGCTATGAAACCCGTTTGGGTGCAATCAAGAGTTAAGGATTTCCACACAGGTAATGGACAGTCCTCATTGACAGTTTGCCAAGGATTCCTTGTTGGCAGAGTACAGTTTCTTCGGTCAGATGGGCGTGGAGCAGGTGAGGGTGTCCTCGTCAGTCAACTGTCCCTGTGTAAAATCCCCCTGGTTACCCATTGTAAAGGCTACTGGAAGGTTAGAGATGAGTACATATGATATGTACCAGTAGTACCGCACAAGGCGGTTGCGGAAGTTTCAAAAATAGGAAACCTATAGGAGAGATTGGTTGTTGTGAATCAGGGATGGCAGAGCGAAGCCACTGATGGATCGAAAGACGATTG
>Ga0126342_10007945_pt1 | contig 18968 bp, 22 predicted proteins | sample Cyp1metagenome_FD_92528 | JGI IMG/M metagenome (GOLD analysis project Ga0126342, IMG submission 92528) | Coral microbial communities from Lord Howe Island, Old Settlement Bay, Australia - Cyphastrea 1 metagenome | ecosystem: Host-associated > Invertebrates > Cnidaria > Coral ... | reverse complement strand
CTGCCGCTGAAACTGTAACAACGTAGTGGACAGCGTGTTCAACAGTTAAAAACTATCTGCAGGTACACAACTGGGCGTCCCCAGTTGCTTCCCCTTCAGTGACATAGCTTCGTTGGGCAAGGTGGTCACTGAAGGCCTTGCCCCCCTGCTTTTGTTGGAAAATCAAATGAAAAAGCCAAAAAGGCAATGTCAAATTGGAAAGCCATTGAAGCACATCATCAAGCAAGTAAGAAGTTTTACATCTTTTCAGATGGTCCACACACACACGCAAACAAACACAGACAGACACACACACACACACTAGACAAGACAAGAACTGGATCATTTGAGTGATCCGTTGGGATCTGAACCCCTTCAATATGTAATCAGAAAAGATATATGAGCCTATGAAGTCATTCATGAGGTAGTATCTAATCTTATAGATCAAGTTCCGATAATCCAGATCGCGAACAGAAACTTAACCACAAAGCCTCAACAAGTGAATGTAAATAAGCCAGGTTGAAATCAAGCATCTCCAAAATCAGAGAGGAATCCGCCGACCCCGGCAGACGCAAGGGGGAGCGCGCCAGGGAATAAGAGATTTGAAGACATTTGATTGCGATTGCAACGCGTAATTCCGTCCTTCAGTGCCATGATGTTTTCCTGTCCGGCAGATGCGTTTTTTCATGGCAAAAGGATGCTGAAGCAGCAGAAAGGCAGCAGGCGGCAGGCAGCAGGCGGCAGGCAGCAGTGAGGAAGCAGCAGGCAGGAGGCAGGCCAGACCACCACCACCACCACCACCATCACCACCACCACCACCACCACCACCAGCAGCAGCAGCAGCAGCAGCAGTAGACACGAGGAGGGGAACGCAAAAGAAGAGGGAAGGAGCAAACACCAACACAAACATACCTTGCCCGGAGCGGGCAAGCCCTGAAAGGGCAAGAAAAGAGAAACGCGGAGGCCGACGGAAACGGAACAAGACCAGCGGTGGAGGGGAGGATGGAAGCGCCTGAGCCAACCTACCACAGCGAAACCTACGTCTACCTAGTCACGCACAGGACCCAACCTACCTAGAGAGGGAAGGACGCATGAAATAGGGGACCAAATGGGGAACTAGTTGGTGAAATCAGCTGAAACAACAAAATTATGAGGGATTCCGTTCCTAAATGCAAGGCCGTGCGTTATTCCCTCGAAGGGGCAGTCGTCGGTCAACCCACAGGTGGGCATTAAACAGCTATGCAAATCTTCACGAATTAGGTGCACAACTTGTCAACCTCACCAGATACCAAGAAGACCACGCCTGCAGGAAAAGGACATGCCTGTTGCCTGAAATCATGCATGAATGTAGCCAGCATGTGGAACTGTCAGTAATGCATCGAAAAAAAGGTTTCTGGCTGTTCCGTACAGCTTCGCTTGAGCAGAGCTGAGATTGCCGAGGTGTTGCAAAAGCGACGGGAGCAGCGGGACAAAGTGGCTGGCAAACGGAATGGCCGACTGCTTCACTATACGTAGACGAATTACCAGGTAAAAATGTGTAAATTTGGAGATTCGTTTGTCTGCATTCACCCTAAAGAGGGTTCCCTCACATGGGTCCACAGCACCATGTCGGAACAACCATGGAGATCACACTAGACAAGAACTGGATCATTTGAGTGATCCGTTGGGATCTGAACCCCTTCAATACGTAATCAGAAAAGAATACGAGCCTATGAAGTCATTCATGAGGTAGTATCCAATCTTATAGATCAAGTTCCGATAATCCAGATCGCGAACAGAAACTTAACCACAAAGCCTCAACAAGTGAATGTAAATAAGCCAGGTTGAAATCAAGCATCTCCAAAATCAGAGAGGAATAACTTAAGGTCAAATATCAGATTGCGGCAAACGTGCAAAGCATGAACTGACGTCAGGTAGGGGTTCTCGGCTTAGGCCCGTGCAATGCCGATCAGAAAATAGAACTTGCAGGTACGTTTACACCACCATGCTGTCTGGTCTTCGTTGGCCAGGACAGGCAGTCATGGGTTGCTGCCCCCCTGCTTTTACGATTTGAAGTTTTACATCTGTTCAGATGTTTCACACACACACACACCCGCACACACACACACACCCACACACACACACCCACACACACACTCACACTAAGTATCTCATAATGACATAGTGCAAAAATCATTGGATGTTTGAATTGCAAACTTCGGCCATGGTGCAATGTTAGCACACCACCAGGGTAGAATCTGCTCCGCCATGCGATGCAGGCACTTGCCCAAGCGTGGACCCTGCCACGAACGGGCGATGCTACCAAGGGCCATGAATTGGCAAAATGATGCAAAATGGCTTTGGTACATGTTGGACCTGAAAACACATATTTGACTGTTTAGATCTTTATGAATCTTTCGAACCTCATTTTGCTTATGAAATTTCCGTTTGGCGGCTTTCCCAGTTTCAGACTGCAGCGCAGACAAACCATGACAGACCCAGCGAGATGTGTTGGAAACTGATCGGCGCCTTGAGCATCATGACTGACAAGGTGAGTTCCAAAGTATCGAACAACTTCTGCTTCAGAGCCAACTCAAATGGAAGAACCTCAGAGATGCAGCTGTCAGAAATGATCAGAAATGAGACCACAGCTAGAAACTGTGGCCAACAAAACCGCAACTCCTAACATCACGGAGCGCCTGCTCAGCATTTTCCACACAGACTGCTAGACTCCAGTCGCATCTCATTTTTCTGGAGCCGAACTGAGGGAATTCACCAAGAAACCCCATGATCATCTTCCAGCCAAGGATTGCTACCTGCTGCCAGCAGGACACGAGTGGCCTTCAGGGCTCCATGCTGACAGGTGTAGTGCAGGGCACTGCGACCGTTCCTTGGAACAATCCACCATTGGGAAGGACACGAGACTGAGAGAATTCTGATGATGAGGCAGTAAAATCCATGGTAAAACCACGATTTCCTTTAAGTTTAAAATGTGCCTTAAATCAAACACATCTGAAAGTGTTGTTGAAGCCGCATATGAGCAAGTATGAAACACAAACGTTGACCTCTCAATTTTTTGGACGAACAAAGTTTGGGTCGAACAGTAAGAAATTTAGATGGGATCAACATTTTTACCATGATTTGTTTCCAGCAGTTCGATGTTTTTGATTTTGAAATCAGGTTGTCCAATGCTTTTAAGCACACTGCTGAAATCATGCCAGCGCCACCAAAAAAGCCGCATTTCACTTGCAATGTCTGGCACAACAGTATTTTTTTGCAAACGCCGCCAGTAGCGACGAGGGGAAAACCTTCATTTTGTGATAGCAGTTGGTTTCATGTTCGTTTCGTACGTTGCTTGTACCACATGTTCACATAAACATGTGCGCATACTCACTCCATGCTCCGCCAGGAACGGTTAGGTCGGGGTTGGGGTTGGATGTGGCGGGGTACAAAACATGCTGCACTGCAGCCTGGACTTACCGCCATTGCCCGTTCCATTTTGCAAACAGTTTTTTTCGGGTCTGCAACTGAACATAAGCTTAGTTGTACGAGTTCAGGAATTGTCAAGCTCTAGGGGAAATTCCGTGCAACTCAGATTCTGCAGGTTTCTGTGATTTTGACCTTGGCTTCTTTTGGAGCTTTGGAGTTGCTTTGTGGAGTTGGACTAGCATGGCATTTGCCGATATTTGCCGTTTGCTTGAGCTGATGGGTTCGACTGACCCATAGTCAAATTCCTAATGTCAGTGGTCAATACACCGAACTGCTGGCAGTTCACCTCTGAAAACTCCGTTGCTTCCGGGGAATCAAATCAGGGTAAATCAGAAATCCACCCAATGTATCCCGTAGCCAATAACGAAGCCCAGTTTTTCGCGCACCAGGGACCCAGGTGTGGACCCAGGTGGCGTATCAACCCAAATGACTTGAGCCGGGAGGCTTGTCTTTGGTGCCCTGTCCGGAGACTTTGTAGATCTTCACCAATTCAGCCAAGTCCTCGCGCCAACTATACCAAGGGAGCAACCCCCAATTTTGGGCAAAATATCCAAAATATCAAGCATCCTGATTTCTCAGCCGGGATTTGAAATGCCCTGTAATCTGACAAAAATTGACAAAAGCAAATGAGCAGCAACTGCCTTTCTTGCTAGTTACATCCCCAGTCTGTTGGTCATAGCCATAGCCCTTTCTTGTCTTGGCTGTATCTCTTTTTCCGTTTTGGTTGTACAAGTAAAAGGAATGGGGGTTTTACCCAAACATGATGTACTACGATTGGGGTTTAAGCAACAGAACTGGACGTTTCAGTGACAGAAATAGGGGCGCAATTCGCACAAGGGCAGTGAAAGGATTTGGGAATTTCCCTGTGGATCCCTGTAGTGCATGTAAGAAATTCTCATGGAGAGCTAGTTATGGTAATGATTAGCAAAGTTATGAACATCATTTGGTACATGTAATTACCAATTATGAATTCCCAAAATCCTTGAACATCATGAACCATGATGCATTGAAAATCACTTTTCACTCAATCTGCCAAACATGTTCACATGCAACATGAGATATTGCACCTCCTCACTATTCTGCACGGCGGCTTCAAAGATCAGCTCATTCACCTCTCGCTGGGCCTGAGATGCGGCTGAGGAGAATGGCCTATGGAAAGGGTTGAAACCATTGGAATACCATTGGAACCCCCTATCTCAACATATCTCAACAATATCTCAACAATATCTCAACAATATCTCAACAATATCTCAACAATATCTCAACAATATCTCAACAATATCTCAACAATATCTCAATCTTTGTGCGGATAGGGTCAATGATCTAAGTCTGAAATAACGCTCACAAAACATATAGAACAAAGAACTTTTGTGAGGAAACGAAGTAAAAGGGGAGATTAAACAACCAGAAATAAGTTATATTCAAGGAAAAATACCAGAGAAAAACATGCTATCATTTTGCCATCTCAGTCTACAACTGAGCTTGTGTGCCATTGGTTTTCTCCATGGTTCCACCCAACGGGGGCATCACCTCAAACATTCTCGAACTAACATCTACACCCTCTGGTAATTTAACATAGCTATTGAAAATGACCATTTATAGTGGATTTTCCCATAAACAATGATGATTTTCCATAGCTATGTTAGTTTACCAGAGGGTAGTTGTTGTGGATATCTCTGTGCTTTCTCCAATTTGGTGGCTATCAAATAGCTATCATCCACACATATGTTGGGCTACCTAGTGGAACAATTGGGATCCCCATTTGTAGCAACGCTGTTCAAGCGCCCAGCCACGCGATATGCCTTGTGACCCCCGGATTTCTTCACCTCTTGGATACCTCGAGGCAGAGAATTGATTGGTTGTTTTCATCATTAAAACTGCCGATCACCGGGGGATTCCATTCAGAGCAATGATATAAAAGGACCCCCTGGGCTTTCCTTGTTTCCTTGTATGTGTTTTTTCACTTGAAACCAAATCATCATGGTGGTTGTAATTTTTTTTTCACCAAAACCAAGACCTTATTCAGGCAATTCTGCCACTTGATTGTGGCTCAAAATCCCCAAAAAATGGTTTTATCCGCAAAAGAACCTCCAGCATCGCATGGCCATGCTAATCTTGGATACTCCAAACATCCGGATTCGTTTGAAAATGGGGTATACACCCAATTATGGCCAGCTGATTTGGGCAACTAGGATTTTCCCCGGTCGATCTCAAGGTCTTCCCAGTCGACGCCTTTGATCTGCATCTGCACTTCGCAGATCACACCACTCCTGAGATGGTGACCAGGGTGACCATGCGGTCCATGCTGGAACTCTTATGGTAAACTGGGTAAACCATGCCCAATTTACCCAATCAGAAACCACTTGGAACAAAAAACATGACAGAGATGGTAATCTTGGGTTGATGTTACCTGATCGACTCCGAAACATTCCTGACACCACCTTGGACAACATAGTTGTCTTTCAAATTTCAAGTTGTGAGCAGGTTTTTGTCACACGAGATTTGTATGTTTGATGATGTCTGTAAAAATACATATTCTACATACGAGTATGCATGCAATGGAGAAGAACTTACCCAGTTTTAGAGTCCAGGGGCTGTCAGACTCTGCTAAAAACACATCAGTTCTTCCAATCTTGGCGCACATAGGTCTAAAAAACGGTATCTATATAGGTGAGAAAATTGAACACATGGATTTTTCCAGGTTTTTCCCACACTAAGGAAATTTACGCCCCATTTTACCGCTAATTTCATTGAGAAAAATCCATGATAAACTCCTGGATAGCCATGTTCCTTGGGCTATGCGGGACTGTCCTCTGGATACCCAACGGCCCTGACTGCTGCTTCGGAGCATGTCAAACAGCAGAGTGATGTCCCGATAGCCATCGTGACCTACGACAGCCCGGGGATTGCGAAACAATGGATGCAGCAACTAGTTGCGAAATGACACGGTCACTGGAGATTTGGGATTCTATTCTTTTCATGTTTGAGTGTTGTAGATCATCCATCACAACAAACAATGACTGAGGGTCAAACGCTTCTCAACATAGATACACGTCCCTATTCCATCCTATTCCTGTGTCCCATCATCTTCGCTTTTGTTCCTGTGCCAAACTACTCAACCCCCACCTCTTCTCGAGTCTGCGATTTGCTTAATGGGCCTTCGAAAATAAAACATGTTCTCAGTAGCTTCCCCAAACGGTGGACTTTACCATAAAAAGGAGGAACCATCAGAAAAAATATAATATAGGTTGGCCCAAAATCGGGGCACACCTAAAATTCCTAAAAATCTCATTGTTTCCCCCGTTCTCAATTGCTGGCCCATCACCCATTTTCAGACAAACTCGTACCTATCATTCATTGTTTAAACACTATTTTCGACGGTTTATCCTCATATTCATTGGTACATCCCATTTTGAAACAATGCCGTGCATCATATATTGATGGTTATACATCTCACTACATCCCAAAAGATATCATGTTGCATGGTTGGCAAAGGTGTTACCTCCATGTTTGTCTTGACCAGCCAGGAGATATTCACGACACCATTGACATTGTCTGAAAATAGGGCATCCATTCCATCCACTGGTCATAGAATGTTCCCTCTTACAATTGCCATATTAAAAACTAAAATCTGACACACACACAATTTGGATATGGTTTGAAATGTACAGTATATAATATTGACATATATATATATATATTATGTATATTAATATATCGCATGATATCCCCATGAATATCTCAATAGATCTCATCATAAATCCCTGGGAAAAGACCGTATTTTCTGTCCAGTCACAGAATTGGAACCGGTCGTTGACCTCCATGACCCGAAAGTCGTGTCTTGGCTGATCATGGTCCTCCTGGGACCATGGTGACCATGGGACGACCGCACCATTTATCCGGGTTGGATGGTACCTTGATGCCATGTGAAAACACACCAACCCGGGATGCCAGGAAGTCCTTCCCAACCGAATAAATCCATGTTTTTTGTGTCCAATATCAGTGTGACGAGATTGCTGCCTTCAATGCGTCACATTGGATTGATTAGGACAGCGTCATCCAGCATAAGAGAAATTGGAGTTACCATCATAAACCCCATGCAAACACGGCGGAAACAGCGCGCCCTGCCCCAACCCCCAGGAACACCGAACAGAAAACTCAGAAAACCCTTCAAACATGGACACCTCAGAAACCGCCTAAAGCATAGGACGGATCCTCAAACCAGCCCCGGGCACCGATCTTGGTTATGTCGCTTATCTTGAGAACTTGATTAACAGTAAATCTAACGAAATCCGCTGTCTGGGTTGCAGATTTCAGAAAGCTTGACCCATAGCCATTGGCTGGGGCCACAATGGGCTTGTCATGTGCACGAAGAAACCATTCTAGTTTTAGTTTGTAAACCATCCTGAGGCCACTAGCCAGTTGAGCATCATCTTCAACCGCCTCAACATGACCATCATCACCATCACACGGCCAATCTTATTTATATATATACACATATAGCATTTATTGAAGCTGGTTTGCATATTCCTCCATTTGTGACAAAAGATGAAAGAGTACTACTTGTTTAAACATTGCTGTCATCATGTCTTTTATTCTCCTGGTCATGATCATGGTTGGTGGCGGGATGTTCATCTTTGGGCACTAATGTAAGGGTCCTTAAACAGATAGAAAGTTTTTCCAGGATGGTAGTTCGATGATGTTTTCGGCATAGGTTCCAGGTGTCCAACTTCTCTATCTATTTGGGGGGTGCTATAATAGTCTACAATGGGCTTTGAAACAATTCACTACAAAGTGAAGTAGCAGTAGAAGCACTAGGACTGTACAAATACCTTCAAATACGCCTTACTCCCCAACATCCGCAACATCCGCGCGGGGCTTCGGCTAAAACCAAGATGTTGCCGGGCTCGTCCTTCAGTATGAAGAACAAGGCAGAGTAGACCTGGAGGGAAAATCTCTGGATTGGAAATCTGCAACCATCTGAACACAACAGTTGAAGGGATCTTAAGCTATGTTCCAGCAACGCATAGCTGCATAGCTTGACCCCATTACCAATCGAGTTGCCACCATGATACCCCAATCCCGCTAGCATCAACCAAGTTTCAACAAAAACAATTTCGCTAAAACAAACGTAACAGTTGCGGCTTTGTTTTAGCGTCATCGGGTATCCCAACATCCAGTGGTTTATTATCGTTCTCTCCATGAAACCAACCATTTGTTGGGGATAAATCTCTGATTTGTTGGACAATTGCATAGCCCGATCAAAACTATCAGCCCCAAAACATGGATGGTTTAACAATTCCCTCCCCTCTAATGTTCAATACCCCCAATGTTTGGGACTCCACTGCATGAAAGATCAAGAATTAATTAACCATGCTTTTTAGGAGCTATCATGACATGGCTAGTCATATATCCCTGTATATCACCATTAATTACATCAACATTTTTGATTGGTGAATGCTGGTTAAGTTACATCTCTATTGCTTAAACAAGGTAACTGCTAACAACATCTGGGTGGTGAACCCTGTCTATGTCTATTTGGGATGATACCACATCACGACAAGCCTCCGGCAATCAAACGTGGCTAGCTGGAAAATCCACCATTTAGATCTTATTTTTTTTTCCCAGTTATAAACCTCCATTTAGTTTTGGGGATTCTCCAGCCCCATTAAATGCTCATTAAATGCCCATTAAATGCCCATTAAATGCCCATTCAATGCCCATTCAATGCCCATTAAATGCCCATTAGATGCCCATTAAATGCCCATTAAATGCCCATTAAATGCCCATTACATCTCATTAATATCCCATGTCTATCCCATCACACCACCCCCCTTTTGGCTCTGCCGCGCCTCCGCGATGGTTGGATAGATCAGCGAGGCTCTCATCACATCCGTCAAGCAACTCGCGTCGCTGCCGTAGCGCGTTAAGACCTGGCCGAGTCTATGGTGAAACTTGTGGGATTTCCTTGGCGATGAATGGATTTTTCGGGATTTAAAGATATTAAAAAGGGAATTTGTTGACCCATTGGGTGTGTTTGAGGAAAAGTACGTCCGGTTGAAACCATGGTTTTGCAAGCAAAATCTGGGATCAAACGAAACGGGATAGCGACAGACAATTTCAATTGATATGGATAACAAATTAGAGTTAGCCAAACACTTACTGGTGCGTTTTACGTAGGGAATGGATGGCTTGCTGGGGGTTGCTGGGATGATTATTACTAGTGACTATGGATCATTCCCGAAAATTCCCTGCGTAAAACGCACCAGTAAGATGTGGATCCAAGAAGAGGGATGGGCGACAACCCATGGCACTTTGTGCTACCCTGTATGCATCAAGTTTCTGGGGTATCAATGGCATAAAATGCACTCACATCCATCTGTGGGTTTGATAATTTGTATCTAAAATTGAATCTCAATCAACACTTGACTATATTCAAATCCATTTTGCTAGGAGTCGAGCATACATTTGAATCTCAACTGTTGCAACCCACGCGGATTTCAAACCAAGGCGTTGCTAGTCTTGGATCACCTGCCCAAGAAAATGGCCGGGTGCAAATAAAAATAAACAACACGTTAGCAAACACTAGCAAACAAATCATATAAACCTACTGTTCGCCACATCAGTGTACCCAAACATGGGGACCCCCAAATCGTCCGCAACGATCCATCTTGGAATTCCAATCATGCCTTGTTTGCGCAAAAGAGGGTGGTGTTACACATACCAATTGCCATCAGTTTTACCCAACTGTCTTGCTTGTGAAAAATGGTGGCTTACCCTTATCTTACCTTTGTCATGCACCAAGGAGCCTTGGTTTCGTCGCGACTCCAAACATATCTCCATAGTCCCATGATATCACCATTTTTGTTGGTTAAACCACGTTAAACCTGTGCCCTGGCCACAGGATCACAGCCAATCCCACCTTGGCTCTGGCGCGATCATAGCTCTTCATGGGTGCGATGGTAGCAATCCCTCTTGTGCCACTGGCCAATCGTTGCACCTGTGCAGCGTCGGCGGCGTAGGAGGCACAACAAAACACCACCAGTTTGTAGACAAAGTGGTTTTTGGTTGAAATATCATGAAATATCTTTGCAGGTGCCCACAAAATATGATGTTTGCATAGATTATATAAGTTGTATCTTTTAGATTCTTTTAGTACTAACCACATCTAATACCACCGTTTTTGTTGGGTGTTTGTTCACCTTGGTGCCGTCCCCGCCTCCTCCTCAAATTTCTTCAACCAGCGATTGTTGACTTGATACCTCCAGCGGACCACCAGGCTCCAGGTACAAACATAGCTATGGTATAGATGGCCCATACCCATTTATAGACCATAAAGACCTATTGAAAGGGCGAAATTCCATATGTTTCACTACCAGAGGGTACCATTATTTCAACTATCCATGATTCACAACCCCGTGCCTTAAAAACAACCTTGTTCTTGAGAAGTCATACCCAGTCAAAAGTGGTCAAACTCTGCGCGACAGCAATGTCATCCATGGCCATGATAATCGCGGTCACTCAACATGAACATACAATGCGCAGGATAGGCTTTCAGTGGGTGTCTGAGAATTGGGTATCCCTCAATATTTCAAGAACCACCATGAAATCCTATGAACATTGAACCGCTTTTCCGACCAAATGTGGGATCTCCATGTTCAAAGCTGGTATTAGAATCGTTAGTTCCAATATGTTCCGATCCCTACAAAGCCATTCCCCCTAAGATTCTCCCAGCTGGATCCAGTTCTAAGCCAGAAATGGGGGTATATCAATCTATCCCCCTACATGTTCAAACCCGGTGAGCCAAGACACAGATATTTGAGTCCCAAAATTTCGAAGCCCAAGTCCTGCCGTACGCGGCCATGTCGATAGCTGCGTACCAGCTCAGCCCTGGTCGAGCCCGGTCTATAGGGGAGGTCAGGGTGAGACATGTTTTTGGTCAATGCCCAAATTATGGGTTTGTCAGAAAAAGGGGAAATATATCCCTATGTAATGGGATTACAATATATATATATATATATATGTATATGTATATGATAATGGGGGTATAATGGGAGAACAGTGGGATTACAATGGGATAGTATGGGATATATAACTAAATCAATGTAATTTGGGTATGTCTGACAATGGAGGATATGTCCAAAGTAACATTTTTTAGTGGGCAAATGAGGATACACCAGTGGAGATAGGGGTACCCCACTTCCGGACAAACCCAAAACAAATCAACTCCAGGACCTCAGGTTTTATGTTTGTTTTGGGGGGCTTCAACGTTGGCTCCATTTGAACATATTTGAACATATCAATCATTCCATGGTTAAAATCTCAGGGAATGTATAGGAGTAGGTGAGTAGGTGCATGGGTCTCAAGAAATTCACCAGTTTCAAAGGAACACTGTGTTGTTGCTTCCAGGTGCGCGTTTTTGGGAGGGCAGGCAGTAGCACTGCCGCTCAAAATAGCAAAGTATAGGTAAGTACAGTAATGAAAACCCGAGGCTTTTTGTTGTGACATCTATCTAGAAAACGAAAACGACGACGACGAGGAGAAAAATTGTAATAATAATGATGATAATCCTTTTCAATAAATATATATATATATAATTATATATATATTTATACATATAATGATAATTATATATATACATATATAGCTTGAATAAAAATTATATAATGATACTAATGATTGGGTCAAGCAACTTGGCATTTCACCCGTCAACTACATGTTATTTCGGTATGGTACTTTCCTCCATCAACTTTCCCAACCCACATCAGCTAGCAGTGCAGATATAAAGCACGACATAGAAATGGATTTGAATCACACATTAAAAATACTTGTAAAAAGGACGATTCTAGCATACAATGTATCCAGGTTTGGTGAGTTATCCAAAACCAGACTACTTTCCAAGCCGCCAGTGATGACAAGCAACACTTCAGGCACTTGCGAGGAAACTTCCTCTGGGCCACCTGCTTCTTCGAAAGCATCAGTGTAGCTACCTGGAGGTGATCAAAACCCCCTGGAACCGCTTGGCAATGGGTCAAGTTCTTAGGGTATGGACCAAAAAAATCTGGCTGGTGATTTTTTGGACCTCAAAGATCCTCAGACCGACTCAGACCATCAATCATTGATTTTTAAGGGGAAATGTGCCATAAAGCATAGTAAGACTCCTGTTTCATGCGAAAATACACCCAAACTTAAGTGGGTTTGCCCAAAAATTGAGGATACTCCTTTTCTCGCCGTTCCAATGCAATGGAGAGATGACGAACCACGGGAATTCGGGGTATCCCCCATGTTTTGGACTTCCTGCAGGGTCCCATGATGTCCCATGAGTTCAAGCCACTGATCATTTCGCACTCCAGTTCTTCGAAGCCGCAGGATCTGTCAACCACCTGCACCGTTTGAAACGGCCACTGTCCTTAAGGTTTTCCAAAAACACCATGCACATTCCATGCACCATAATTATGGTCCAAAAATATGGTGGTCAACCCATGGTTTATGGTCATCCTGTCCATCATTTGATTCGGAATATGATGAGTTTATGGTCATCCGAATCTATGGATGGACCATCCCCGAATCTTGGACAAGCACATTTTGAGTGGAGAAATTACAGGGCCAGTGTTTGGCGATCGATTTTTGAGGACGAACTTCACTCATGAATTGGGCAGAAAATGTCAAATCAATCGTCAAATCTCCATAGATTTCGATACAAATCCTGACCAAGTCGACCCACTGAAGGTGTCAATAAGTGACAAATGCTCAGTAAGTCCCCTGGATTTTATCCCACTTTTAAAAAAGTGGCTAGTCACTAACCAGTTACGATCCGTGGGATGATCCACAAAAAGCGCCGTAAAATATGCCGCGGTCACCTTCGGCGCACGTCGCTGGAGTTTCTCTTTGACGCTCTGTTCAACTTCCGCACGGCGAACGCAGGTCATCAAGGCCTGCATCGGTGCAAACATGATGGATTTAAACCGACAAAGATATAGAGGTCTAACCATCAGAAACTGGGGATTTCATAGATTTAACTTGATTTACCCTCCAGTAAATTAACAGTTGGACCCTGAAAATCACCCATGTTTAATGGAAACTAATCTTCCAACCTCTATCTGCCAGGGTCTATGTTTATTTACCAGAGGGTAACCAATGATGGAAAATGCGTATCCCAAAATTAAGAGCTTAGAAACTGATATCAATTGGCCGACTGCAAGTAGCTTTCATTCACTGGGGACCAGCATCTCAAGTCGCCACGACCAAAAATGTGAGTTTAGACCATCTACCCCGTGATTGCTGGTTGAGACTGCGTTTTAAAATCCCTGTTGTTGGTTTGACCACCGTCTTGGCTGGTTAAATCAGGATGTGTTAAAAGTAGGTCGCCATACGGGGTTTATCTGAACATAGGGCACCTTCAAATTTGATGGTTAAATCAGCATTTTGATATTAAAACTACAGTTTTGTGGGTATATAAATATATACATATATATAATGTTATACAAGTATATAGCCCGTTTTCAGACGCACCCAATACCCATCAATCACCGCTCGCTTCTGTTCCACCCCCCGTCCCACTGCTGCCTCGTAAACCCCAAACTTCTCGTCGAACGAGGGCTGAAAGAGATCGCAAAGCTCCTACACAAAAAGGGGGCTCGCAAGGTGGGCATCAATTGGCAGAAACAACCTTCGGTTAGTAATTAGCAGTTGAGATTGTAATTCCGAAAGCTTGGTAACACGACTCTAGGAATTTTACTATCCGGGAGCTCGACTGGATCATCGGGGCACCAATTCCGGCTGAGCCTGGTGTCACCCAGTGAGGTGGTTGTCAATAGTCCAAACCGACGAACAGCCATCGACAATAGTGGACAAAACATGCATACAAATATAATGGGAATATTCGTTGGTTACAGTACTGTCCATTGTTTGGAGGTGAGAATGTGCAATTATTCACATTTGTCGTGAGAATATACATATATATGTGCATATATGCATGTATGTATGTATGTATGCATGTACGTAGGGTAGGTAGGTAGGTAGGTAGGTAGGTAGGTAGGTAGGCGGGCAGGTAGGTAGGTAGGCAGGCAGGCAGGTAGGTAGGTAGGTATGTGTATGTATGTGTATGTATGTGTATGTATATGTCTATGTATGTCTATGTATGTCTATGTATGTCTATGTATGTCTATGTATGTCTATGTATGTGTATGTATGTGTATGTCTATGTATGTGTATGTATGTGTATGCATGTGTATGTATGTGTATGTATGTGTATGTATATGTGCATCTGCATGTGCATGTAATGTTATGTAATGTTATGTTATGTAATGTTATGTAATGTTATGTTATGTAATGTTATGTTATGTAGGTATGTATGTACATACGTATGTGCGTACGTACGTACGTATGTATGTATAAATAAATAAATAAAATGTTGTTTGGGGATAATAAAAACCAAGAATTCATCATTGCTCAGCACTGGGGTAATAAATAGTTGATCATAGACAATTGATATTAATTGTTGGTTGGGAAGTGAAACAAAGAATTCTCATTTTTTTTTGTCGCTCCCCAAACTCCATCCCGCGTTGATGGGATTCTTCCCAGGGCACCTTCGGAAGGATGACTTTGCAGCACTTGGAAGCTCCCGAAGTTGATGTCACCAGCGTATTGTAGCATACCCCAGTTCAACGAAAAAATACTGGTCTTTGGTGGAGATTTGTCGCTTCTATTTTCCTCGTTCCTGCCATCCCTGCCGATCCCCACTGCAAACCCTTTGGACCTTGACTCTGAAGGCTAAGAATTGCAGCGTGCTGTGGTGATTCATCGTTGATCTTCGACGGCTCTTGGCAAAAGCATAGGCCACGAAACGCGACAAATAGTTCCACCTTTCGCGAATGGAACACCTTTTCTTGGAAGGTCTTGCAACGGGATTGCAAAACATGAGTTATACACATCCTTTGTTAAGAACTACATAATGAGAACTCAGAAGTAACCAGTAACATGCCGAGACATGCCGAGACATATGTACGGCTGGGAGTATATCAGCAGTCATCTCCAGGACTGGCCTTTTTTTTTCTGGGACCCCTGAGAAGTGTTCGGGACTTCATTGCGATACACCAAACAGCTCAACTTAAACAGCAACAACTGTCACAGACTGTCCACAGCACTCATTGTTTTGGTGTTTTTTTTGCACTGACGTTTCATGACCTGTAATATAGGTTTGATTGAAAATTGAGTACCCCAACCCCGCATGGTTTGTATACCATCATATGTCCCCATCAAAGTGAGAATTTTAAGGGACATTCTCCACTTTCGGACAAACTCATATCACATTTTTTGATATTTTTTCCTGATATATTATATTGCCATATATTGCCATATATTACCATATATTACCATATATTACCATATATTACCATATATTACCATCAATCCATATCTTTTTTGTAAGGTCCTATCATGTCCCATGTCCCATCCTGCTCCCACCATTTTTTAAAAAATGGCCTCCTTTTGGCGCGGACTCGACCCATGTCCTGCCCCATGTGACGCAAAACAGGACGACAAAACCACCCCATTCTCACTACGGTCTCCAGAATTGGGACTGTTCTCCCGACATTACCCAGTCTAATTACATATGCATATATATATATAGTGTGTATGTATATATATATGTATGTATATATATATATATATATATTAATATGTATATATATATATATGTGTGTGTGTGTGGTTGGCTGATAGAGAGATTCCCCGTTGGTGGAGTAGACCATAATCCCATTCAACCACTTCAAGATACAAACCAACCAGCTACAAACCATCAGAAAAAACTTCCCATCATTTTGCTTCCCAGATCTCCATATCTTTGTTGCTTCCTCCATGAAACCTCCATCATCTCTCGGGTGAATTCCCCCAGATTCTCCTTGACCCTCGTGGACTCTGCCGGATTGGGCCGTCGTGGGATGGGCCCCTGCAGGGACCATTTCGCCCACATCTCTGTCGCCTGGGCAAACTTCGTAAATGTGTTTTATGTATAAATATATATATATATAGAAAAAAATAGATAGATATTTTGTATATATGTTATATATGTATGTGCAATTCTGTGTATATATCATATATGCGTATGTGTATACCTATATGTGTATGTGTAAATTATATATATATATATATATATATGTATATATGTATATATATATGATCTAGTATGGATATACTATGATACACCTGAATTTGATGGGATCCATTGAACTGTATTGGGTGTATTAGGCATAGGATGGCTTATGCCCCACAGCACCATGCCTGGGACTTGATCGCATTATGTTAAACGGCATCTCTCAAACGTGGGCACCCCACGGTTTATCACATAAATGCAATGTGAAGATGGAAAATGGCGATAAACTATCAAAAATGACATTCGCATTTTAATGGTATCGCCATTTTAATGACATTTACCACATTAAACCACAGTTTATCATAAAAATTGCCCAATGACATTGCCATTTTAATGTGGTGAATCCCAAGTTGAGACAACGCCCAGTCAGTCCCAGAAACACAGCCCTTCAACTCGGCATCGCGGTGGGTCAAGGCCAGAATTGCCACTTTTTTAAGATCAAACTGCGCCGCAGGCGACGGTCACGGTCACGGTCGGCCCATGGATAATGTGATTATGAAACACCAGATACATTTAATAGGTCAAAAACATTGTCATATATGGTTCAAACTCCTATCTTTGTTTGTCGCAGAGTTTTTGGTACTTCAGCCATGGTTGACACCGATCTTTGGCACCTTTGAGCCACCAGAAATGAGCATCCAATGGCTTAAAACCGCCATTTCCTTCAATCAAATGACCATAGATTCTGTAAATCCTCCCAATTTGGGGTATCCAAATGGATCATCAGCTTGCCTTCAAGTCTTCAGTCACTTGTTGCTGCTTTTCCACTTCTTCTGAGACCTCCCGAAATCTGGCAAGTTATTGAGCCCATCTTCCACAAATGCGGCTGCAAACTTTCTGCAGCTGACAGTGTTCTGATCATCACTAGGATGACTTTAAAAAACATCCCTTGACTCCCTGACCTTGTGTTCCCCAAGCTCCACATTTTGATCATCTTTACCACACCTAGAACTCTCTCCGGACACCCAACGCCCGGGAAAGTAAAAGGCCCTGCCTGTTCCGCCTCCCACTGCCACCTCTTGTCCTGGTGTCGCTGGAAGTGCGACAGCATAAACCTGTTGATAGCTGGCCAGCAGTTAGGATGGGATTCGCCACCGAACAACATAATGGGAATATCATGGGGAATATGATGATGGGAATATCATGGGGAATATCATACTGGGAATGTGATAATGGGAATATCATGGGGAATACGATGATGGGAATATCATGGAGAATATGATAATGGGAATGTGATAATGGGAATATCATGGGGAATACGATGATGGGAATATCATGGGGAATATGATAATGGGAATGTGATAATGGGAATATCATGGGGAATACGATGATGGGAATATCATGAAGAATATGATAATGGGAATGTGATAATGGGAATATCATGGGGAATACGATGATGGGAATATCATGGGGAATATGAAAATGGGAATGTGATAATGGGAATATCATGGGAAATACGATGATGGGAATATCATGGGGAAGATGATAATGGGAATGTGACAATGGGAATATCATGGGGATTACGATGATGGGAATATCATGGGGAATATGATAAATGGGAGTGTGACAATGGGAATATCATGGGGAATATTATATTGGGAATGTGATAATGGGAAAATCAGGGGGAAGATGATAATGGGAATATCATGGGGAATTTCATGGGGAATTTCATGGGGAATATCATGGGGAATATCATGGAGAATATCATGGGGAATATGAAAATGGGAATTTGATAATGGGAATATCATGGGGAATATGATAGTGGGAATATCACGGGAAAATCATGGGGAATATGTTAATGGGAATATCATGGGGAATGTCACGCGGAATAGGATACTGTAATGGGAATACCATGGGGAATATGATGCTGGAATATCATGGCGAATATGATACTGTAATGGGCATATCATGGTGCATGTCATGGGGTATATGATACTGCAACGGGAATATCATGGGGAATATTTTGGGGAACATGATACTGGTAATGTGACCATGGGAGTATAATGGGGAATATGATACTGCAACGGGAAGATCATGGGGAATATGATATATAATGGGAATGTGATAATGGGAGTCCGCCGGCCTGCCGGCGTGTCTGGGTGGAAGGTGTTGTTCTTGTTTCTGTTCTTTGCTTGTACTGGTTCCTTTGTTCTCTTGCTGCGCGTTTTTGCTTCGTCTGAATCAAAGTCACCCCCCTCTTCCCCCTCCCCCCCTCCCCCTTCCAAGTACAAGTACAAGCAATATTTCTACTACTACTACTACTACTACTACGACTACTACGACTACTACGACTACTACGACTACTACGACTACTACGACTACTACGACTACTACGACTACTACGACTACTACGACTACTACGACTACT
>Ga0126342_10007944_pt1 | contig 18968 bp, 23 predicted proteins | sample Cyp1metagenome_FD_92528 | JGI IMG/M metagenome (GOLD analysis project Ga0126342, IMG submission 92528) | Coral microbial communities from Lord Howe Island, Old Settlement Bay, Australia - Cyphastrea 1 metagenome | ecosystem: Host-associated > Invertebrates > Cnidaria > Coral ... | reverse complement strand
TTGCACAGCTAGCACCTAGCATGGTTCTAGAGGGGTGAAGACATCTTAGATTGGGAAGAAGGTGGACCAGAGTCAGAGCTCTTTCAATTCCAGTCAGTTTGACTTGTCGTCTCTGAGTAGATTGCACCGCATGATTCCACAGATATGATATTCTCAACTTGGAGATCTAGTACAGATTCATTTGCGTCAGCAGAGGCAGGGAAGTTCAAGGATGAGATTGTGCCATTGCCAGTGAAGCGAGGGGGAGCCCAGAAAGTATGATTCCTGCTGTGATGGATCATGAATTTAATGGGGAATGCTCGGTCTCACTCAGAATTGTGGCGAGGAGTCCGTATTTCTCATTGGGTTTGAGGCAAACTACTGTTTACTAAGGCAAGGAGGGTGCCTCAGAGGGCATTCACTCGGAGGAGTAGCCGTGCCAGATTTGCTGAATGAATTTTAAGAATCACTTGACAAGGATAGCCATGATACCAAAAATAAATCTTGACTTTGTCTCTTGGTGTTTCCTTTGGACTCCGCAAGGACGAGGGAATCCGTGCAAACGTCACTGTTGAAAGCCTGGGCAAGCTGAAGGCAATCCGTGGTACAGGGCCGGTTTCCAACTTGCCAAAGATGTTTCTTGATGTTTCATGTGATCCGCGGATCCAATCAGATCCAATCATTATCAAGATCCTACACATCGATACACATCGTACATAATTTTCACAGAGGATTCTGCAGGGTGCTTCGCAACATTGTGAACTGCATCAAAGTCGGATGAACAGTTTTTGCTTAGTGTTCATTCTCCACAGCTTCTGAAGCTAAGTTTGCTACACTTTAATCATCTTTAATCCCTACTCTAATACCCTTAAAATGGATGACATCATGGCCATTTTGGCCATTTTGGGCCATTTTGGCAATTTTGGGCCATTTTGGGCCATTTTCGGCCATTTCCATTTCCATCAATTTTCCTTCGGAGTCTTCCTCCAGGCCATGTTCCCCAATGGAGTTCTCACTCCGGCCAGCTCGTCGCAAATCTGTCGGGAGCCAAGCTGTGACCCCGAAACATTTGGTGTCGTGGCAAGGGTAAGGCCAACCCAAAACGTCTTAACTTGGAGCTCAAAATTTTGCTTTACACACCCTGTATCCTTGAAAAAGGTTTCAACTTCATGAGGACTTTCTTCTTTCTTAGTAAAGCACGCTTGGCAACCTCTGCTTTTTCAAACGAAGCTGTCGTTTGCTCCTTGCGGAGCTCTGCTGGTTTGCCAAGGCGATGGAGCTTCAGCGGTGCTGATTTGCAACGAGCCCGGGCCTTGCTGGTGGACCCCAAACCAAAAAGGTCCATTAAAGATCCAAAAAGGCTGATAAGCCGATAAGCTTTCAAGTTTTGCACCAAAGCCAAGCAAGCAGTGCAACTGCGCAAATAATTTGTTTATATTCACCACTAGTCACTGTCCTGCGCTGCTCCAAATTGTATTGAGCGTCTCCGAAGGGTACTGTAATATACTGTAATCATGTGCAGAAAGGATCATGAAGTATCGTAAAGCTACCTTTGAACTGACGGTGGATGGCTTCAACTTGGAGAGGCTGGAGGCCCATATCATATTCACCGACCAGTAGATTTTTTGGACCTGCGTCGTGCCATTTTTTTATCTCAGATACATTGCTACAGATAGCCATGGAATCGCGAAAGTACCTGAATCCTGCTATGAGGCGCGGTTTGCAGAAGCTGGGCCTCAAGCCAATGGCCAGGAGCAACTGTGAATGTAAGTTCCCTAAACGCGAGCAAAAAACATTTCTGTTTTTTTTGCCATTCCGGTGTCATCCTTTAATTGATACTTGACAGTGAATGGATGGTTTTTATTTTTTTTAGTTTTCTTCAATTATTTTGATCTCTCATACTGTGATTTCACAAGCAGGATTCATTCTTTGGCCCTTGTCCTGGCCTCAGTGCATCAGTGCGACGATAATGTTCTCAACACATTGTCCCCGACAAGTGTTTCACACAGCGATGATGGCCTTCCTCTATAAATAAAGTATGGTAGCTTATTGTCTTGTGCTGACTCAGTTTGACCAATGCCAGGTCAACATGTCGTTTCAGGAATGTGGAGGACAAAGGTCAGAAAATGTCAAATTCTGCCCAGAGCAGTGTGTGTAAGGCTGCTACTGACCCCGTTGTAATGCTGGAAGGGTCTGGTGCTTAGGAGAGCGGCTTGCAATCTGAACATATTTGAACCCCTTGTTCATTCACAGCCGACCAGCGCGGAACTTCGCAGCTCAAACCCTTTGAATAAAGCGGGTCTTCTCCCACAGCATCACTATGGCCAACATGCTCACTCTGCTCAGCACTGCTCAGCTGAGTTTGATGCCGAGTTGACCAACTTCCAACGACCATTTTGTGTGACTGCGCAACTGTCCTGAGGCCCATCCCTGCAACGCGGACCGCTTTGGAGAAGGTCCATTTGTTGTGAGTACCTGCAATGGTGCAACAGTGCAAGTAGAGTTTACGAGGCCAAAAGAAGTGTCTGGACTCTTCGCGTTCGATGTGGGAAAGAGTTTTTGAATGCTGGCTTTTGTACTTTTGAAAGTGGCGACACACGACTTTCAAAAGCTTTTGTATCTATATAGAACTTGTTATTACACCTTTTACAGGCTCCACCTAGAAATTTCTGCCCAATGCCGTGGTCAAGAGGGAGGTGTTTGATCTCTCTGAAGCAGGTGAAGATGAAGATCGAGGACATTGACCTCTACGAGGTGGCAACATGTGGCAACACTGGTCGGGCCATGTATTGAATCGATTTCTCTGTCACTCGGGCCTCTCGGCCAGGTGAATGAAGCGTTTGCCTCCGTGCCCTTGGCTTGGATGAAGGCGCTGCATCTGGGTTGTTCTCAGAAGACATATCCGATTATCCAAGCTCCTGTAGGTAGGGAAGATGGGAGAAAATGCATCTATTGACAACAAAGCAAAGGGGCTTTTCCACCAGGTTCTAATCAGGATCCATCAGGGGGGCCTCCAAAAACGATTCAATATTTCATGGCATGCATCGTGAGAAGCACAGCGCTGGAAAACGAGGTTAGCACTGGAAGCACTCCTCTTCAAAGACTACATACAACATTCGAAACATGTGTATACAAGAAAACATTATACTTTAATACTATTTCAGAGATTTTTGGAGGGTCTCTTTCAATATTATTCAATATTCTCTTCCACCTATCGATGTTTGCCATCAGGATTCGCAAGGTTTCATAGGAAATCTGTTTGTGGCACATCGCACAAGATCCCAGATTTTGTCATGACCACATTGTCCACAGGTAGTATCCACATGACGGACTTGGCAGAAAATTCAATCTCATATCACTGACTCTGTCGGCAAATATGTTCGCACTGAGTTGTTTTGCATAACACAAGACCTGGCGTTTCGAAGGCCTTGGGAGCAGATTTTGAGAAATTGAATGCCGCTTGGACGGGGCAAGCAGTTTTTTGGTATCCGAATTTGGAAGACAACGCCACGAAGGCATTTTTGTTTCCCGGTGGTGTTTGCATTAAAAGACATTTCACATTCAAGACTCATGGCGGCCAACTGCCAAGGTGAACGGTGGTGCCATGGCACTTGGCCACCCGCTGGGAGGTAGGGCGACCTGACGTGGCTGAAAGACAGCTGAAAGATTGATCATGGCCCGTGGGCTATCGTGGGCTTACATATTCGCGATGGAATTGCCTGGTTAATGCTGAACTTGTATACACAATTCAAAATCGCTGCATGTGCACTGCATGTCTAACGTAACACATGTGCCATGGGGCAATGTGTCACTTATGTCTGTTGACGTTGTAATACTCCCCAATGACTGCAACGGCAGGAAAGGAACTGCAGGGACAGTAGCAAGATTTGAGAGGAATCGCGAGGGAACTCACCGTAGCACACGATCTCTGAGTAGGAAAATCTGAGGAGAACAAATTGATTTTCAGATGCAGAACCCCAGCGGTGCCAATCAGGCACTGGCACCAAGCTTCTGGCCACACTTGTGCATGAGCTTAAGCGTCAGAAGGCCAGGATATGTTGGCTATGTGGGGTGGTTTGCAGAAACTATTCTGGTCGCTTCGCGCCGACAACCGCCCGTACCGGAGTATTGGCTCCAATAAAACCATGTTGGGCCTTTGTAGGGCGCATGTTGGGAGGCTTTGTGTTGGGCCGTGTCGGGCACATGTTCAGCCATGATGGGCCGATGTTGGGCCTATGTTGAGACATGTTGGGCGATTTTGGGCCCATGTTGGTCCTATGTCGGGCCCATGTTGAGGCATGCCCATGTTGGGCCCATGTTGAGCCTATGTTGACCCATGTTGGGCCTATGTTGGGCCCATTTTGGGCAATGTTGAGCCCAATTTCGGTAACTTAGCTGATTTTTCCCTTAAAAAAAAGTGGAAAAAACACAGGATTCTAGGAAAAAAAGCCACCCCCCCAAGCTAAAGCTTAATAGCTATTGCAATTGCTTACGGATCACGCATGCCTAGCAAAAACGCCTCGGCACCTTCGGTGCGGGCGGATTTCAATGCACCCTCATGCCATTGCGCGTGGTGTTGGATGTCTGAAACGGTACGCTGAATGGATCTTGAAACAGTGAAATGAGCCAAAGCAAGTCTAGAAGACTTCGACGAATCTCTTTGAAACTTGGTTGTGCCCTTTTGTTGGCTCCCACAATCCCGGAGACGATTGTCTTCAGCTTTTGGGAACTGGACATTTAAAGGCACTGGTCACTGTTCCAAATTGGGGACTCCCAAATATAGAGATATATAGAGATGCTGTTTGCGGATTTTGGAGCGCCCGCAAGTTTAGACACGCACACACACACACAGTCTTTATGGCTGGCTCATGAAGTTGGTCTTTGGACACACTGTACTTACCGATATGCAAGAAGGGTGGCGCATGAAGCTGTGTTGGCTCCTCCTCAAGCTGTCGTGTGCCAGAAGCGCTATGGGGTGCTGGCGATTTGCGAGGGCGGTGGCACTTCCAACGCCACCATTGCATCTTGCCACAAAGAATCAGCAACTGCTGTGATGTTTGAAAAAATGCAATCAACTTGATTTACAAAGAAACACTGAGATTCATTTTTCAGATCAGATTCATTGTTCTTCCGAGATTTTCGGACAACACCTCGCAGAATCCAACAGTCCACCCTGGCTTCCAGCGTTGCAGGTAGAGATGATGCCAAGTGCAAAGCTTTGAGACTGGAGGCGCGTGGTCAGGAGACGTAGGCCATTTCTGTGGCCATTTCTGCTGGGATATGCGGCTACAGGTTTGGCTGATAGATTTGGTGTTGTAGTCCAGGTGTTCGTGTAACACCCGGCTCTGCCATGCCTGCAGGTGCTTCTGGTCTACCCTGAGCAGATGCGTTCTGCGTATTTTTGAGGGCCTGAACCAACTCCCTGTGGACTGGCACGAGAATGCAAATGCACTCGGAGTCATAGAAACTGTGTGGATCTTGTGCCTGGAGCCATTGACGAAGTAGATTTCACAACGAGAACTGGATGACGACCTTAACGTAGGGAGTGGAATGAGGCTAACGTTTGGCAGCCGGTGGCACAGAGGTGCCGATTGCCTGCTTGGGGAAGGTGCCGCTGTGCTGGTTTCAAAGGCGTTTGGCCAAGCGCGGATGGTATAGCCAGTCTAGCCTAGCCATGCTCATCAAGCCAAAGGTTGAAAGCTGATTTTTTTTTTGACAGTCCAGGTATATTCATGGTGCATGCTCGGTGGATTTGATTGGTAGCAATTCAAAGGTTCTTCCTCGGTGGTTGTGTAGATATTCCATCTTGAGTGAGCTTCAGCATGCCGTTCCCATCAGTCTAATGTTCAGGGGTTTCTTGGAAACAACTGTACCTAGCTGCCTTCACTTGTTGTACTTCTTCGAAATCATATAGTGAAAGCTCCTGACCACCTTTTCTAAGCGAGCTTGAACCAGCGAGACCATACCATCCGTGTGATCAAAACCTCTTTGGCGTGTAGGTGCGCGAAAGAAAAATTGGGTTGTGCTGCCGCTGGTTCGTGCTTGACATGTCGATAGGAATGCCTTTTGTGTGACACTGCAGAATGCATCCCTTTGTGGACATGCTACAAAGGTGATTCAGACGTGACATGATCAATCCTTTGTTTGAATCACAGTAGATGGCATGGTCATGCTTCACCTTACGCATGCTTGTTGTCGGTTGTCCCATGGTATTTGTAAGCATGTTTCGTGTTGTGCACCTTCATTTCATTCGACTTTGTGTTGAAGCTGTTGAGGCTTTATTCAAAGTCGGGTGGCATAATATACATTGCATTTCTCAATGTGCAATATCAAATCGCAAAGGTTTCGTGCATCTGCATATGGCATATGTTCACCCTGTTGCGCACGCACAGGAATACCATGGTTCCATTTGAAAAACGCGCGGGACATGGCAGCCGCCATCCGTAGTTGCTTAATCCAATGGTTGGATGCAAGCACTGCGGTACATGAACTTGATAATTTCATCAGGCCGGTTGCTTAGAAACCTTGAAAACATGCCCTTTGCAGGGATGGATTTTGCACGTTTTACCATTTTTACCAATACATTTTTTGGATTGGTTGTCCTGTCCATTGTGCCTTTGCAGGCAACATGCTGCCACGTTCGATGACTCTGAAGAGCAACTTGGCATCTTTCAACTCTGCACGACTCGTCGATTTGAGGCCTTTGTTTTCGGACTTTTGTCATCATCGACAATCGCTTGGGATCACAGCATATTTTCGTTGACTACCGAGATGCGATTCAAAACTGCAAGTCAACATTTTTGTAAACATATGCCGTGTGTGTTGACTTGCATTCCTTCCCTACAAACAAGTCAACCAACGCTTTCAATTTGTTTTCCAACTTTATTTTGCAATGATATGAAATGCAAGGAGATGTCATGAAGCTATGCCTTAGTTAAAAAAGGCAACCTTGGGAGAATTCCACAAATATTTTGCATCCAGGGCGTGTTCGTTTTGTGTTTCTTGCCACGTTCTTGAACCGCCCAAGTGTTCGAGGTAGTTTCGATTGAACCCTGATGTTTTCTCTTGGTTTTCTTGTAACTGTAAACAATGGTTGCGTGATCAGCTGCACGAAAATAGAGCATTCTTTTCGGCTTGGATGAGCAGTTGCACTATCTCATGCATCCCCAATTTGTGTCTAAGAGCAGACCTTCTTCTGACCATTGTATGATCCGTCAACTGTGCTTCAATGTCTGCCCCCCCATAGATAGCCTTCCTTTCCCGTTGCAAAGTGACTCCTGAGGCAGAGACATCTTTGTTTCGAGGTTTTTCAGCGTTATGAAGGTCTCGTTGATCGACTTCTCAACGAATTTTTGGAGGCTGTGGCGCAGCAGATCTTGGCATTTGCCCAGTCTAGAAAGTTTGATCTTTTCATTTGAACAAAATCAACTTGCAACTTTGCTTCAAGACATTGGATTCTGCATGATTTTTCTGTTAATCCTCCAGGAGCATCGTCGGGACGTTCATTTGGCTGGCATAGACGGTGGCACCTTACTGCATTTAACTTCCAGAAATGGTTTGCCCATTCCCGTCCAAAACCGTTATGTATATACGTATGTATATAAAGAATTCCACAATGAACACATATCAACAATATGTTTCTTTTTTTGGCAGCAATCGTGTTCTCTAACTCATAATGTTCTTCCCAGCATTACTGTATTGCTACTGCTGATTCTCGTTCTTCTTGCTGTTTCTTGTGTTTCTCCTTTTACTTTTTCATTTTTTCCCCAGATACCTGGAAGCTATATGGGGTTCTTACTTCTCAAAGGTCAGGTCTTCCGTGGCGAACTTTGTGGCGAAGTCTGGCAAAGGTGCTGTGCAGGCTGCTGTGCAGGCTGCTGTCCAGAGTGCGGTTATGTGCGGTTGCTGTGCAGGCTGTCCAGAGTGCGGTCCTCCTGTGGGGTGGCAAGGTCTCAGGCTGCTGTCCAGAGTGTGGTGGCGAGGTCTGGCAAAGGTGCTGTGCAGCGTGCTGTGCCGGCTGCTGTGGCTGCTGTGAGGCGTTGTTTGTGTGGCGAAGTTTGGCAAGGGTGCTGTGCAGGGTGCTGTGCAGGCTGCTGTCCAAAGTGCAGTGGCGAGGGTGCTGCGCAGGCAGTGCGGTGCCGAAGTCTGGCAAAGGTGCTGTGCAGGGTGCTGCGCAGGCTGCTGTCCACAGTGCGAGGCCGTTGCATTGTAAAGGATTTTGTTGGGCACGAAACTCGATTGTGCACTGTGAGTTTCTTGAAGGTTCAACGTTTAAGCGCGATAGGGATGAAATCAGTTCCGGCCGGAAATCGATTTGTTCATGGTTTGGCCTGATGTTTATTTGTTTTGGAAACAATATTTTGGCGGCTCTGTGGACAGCTGTCACAACATAGAGATCAAAAGCGATAGCTGCTGTTGGCGACACCCTCGCAAATCGTTTCATTTTCATCCATATCATAGAATTGTGCACACAGGTTCTGATACCGGACCAATAATAAGCAAAACAAAGAATCTGCTTTCATAAAATGTATGCATATCCGTTCAATATCTGCCTTGTTTTGCGCGAACACATTTGGATCGCAGTTTCTGCGTATAAAACCCATGTCAAGTTGTGACACGTAGCTTCCAACCCTGGAAATAAGCTTCGGTGGTATCCCCAACAGCCGTGAATTAAATGGCCGCAAATCCTGTTGAACCTGACCTGGCTCTGCGCCTTCTCCGAAACCTTCTCCGGAACCCTGTTGAACCTGACCTGGCTCTGCGCCAAAGCCTCCCTGTCCGGAACCCTGTTGAACCTGACCTGGCTCTGCACCAAAGCCTCCCAGACCTTCTCCGGAACCTTCTCCGGAACCCTTTTGAACCTACCTGGCTCTGCATCAAAGCCCCCCGCAACCTTCTCCGGAATCTTCTCCGGAACCTCGTTGAACTTGACCCGGCGCCTGCACCAGTGCACACCGGAGCTATTCTGGGCTGAAGACCCCATTAGCTTACGCTGGTGGGGAAAAGTAATTCTTGCAAGTAATCACTTTCTGGAATTCGGAGCCCGTGGTTCCAAGCTTAGAAACAACGGCAGGTCCTGGAACTCGGAACCCATAGTTCCAAGCCTGGGGAGCATTCATTCCAATCTTTGGGAACCCGCAGTTCCTCGAACCGGAAACACACGGTTCCAAGATTGGGAAGCACTGGTTCCAACGTTTGAAAACCGGTAGTTCCTAAAACTTGGAACCCGTGGTTCCAAGATTCGGACACATTGGTTCAAATCTTTGGGAACCAGAGTTCCTCCAACCGGGACCCCGTGGTTCAGAAAATTGTGGAAACATTGGTTCCAACCTTTGGGAGCCGCTAGTTCCTAGAACTGGGAACATGTGCCCCCAAGATTGGGAAGTATTGGTTCCAACGTTTGGAAACCAGCAGTTCCTCGAACTGCGAGCCCGCGGGAAGCATTGGTCCAACGTTTGGAATCATCAGTTCCTCGAACTCGGAACCCGAGGTTCTACGATTGGGAAGCATGGGTTCCAACATTTGGGAACCATCAGTTCCTCGAGGGAGCTCATGGCCAAGATTGGGAAACGTTGGTTCCAACGTTTGGGAACCGCTAGCTCCTAGAACTGGGGACCCCCAGTTCAATGATTGGGAAGCATCGGTTCCAAGGCTTGGGAACCAGCACTTCCTCGAACTGGGAACCCGTGGTTCCAAGATTGGGAGACATTGGTTACAACGTTGGGGAACCGCTACTCCTACAACTGGGAACCCGTGGTTCAAGATCGGGAAGAATTGGTTCCAACGTTCGGGAACCGCTAGTTCCTAGAACTAGGAACCAATTGTTCCAAGATTGGGACGCATTGGCTAACGCTTTGGAACCAGCAGTTCCGCTATTGCCGCAACCAATATTTGTGAAATCTTTTCTATCTGGGGTCTATGCCGGTGTAATTCATTTCTTCAACTTTATCCATTTGTCCTTTTGTTTCCATGTTGATATATGCATTTTTTAAAATTTATATATTTTCTTTCTTTATTCCAACTCTTCTTTCCTTTGTTCTCATGTCTCATTCTTGTCATTGTTCTCGCTCTTGCTGCTGAGATTGTCCTCGTTTTTTCTGCTGCTGCTGCTGGTGGTGATGGTGGTGGTGCTGGTGCCGGTGGTGGTGGTGATATTGGCGGTCTTGGTTTTGGTTTTGGTCTCGGTGTTGTGCTGTTATTGTTGTTGCCGTTGCCACTGTTGGTCGCAAACCAACATCAGTGTTGGGTGCCGCTTCAGGTGCTGCTTCTGTACGGAGACTCTTGGCTGTGTGCCAGGAGGAAGGCGCGTGCGCTGCTGGCAGCCCGGAACAGCGCATCTTGGACTCGTCGCTGCTCAGGATTACCACATATCAGGCCCTGTAGGGTGTTGGTTTGGGTGAGACAGGCTGTATGTGAGACAGGCTGCATATGCGGAGCAAATTGTTGCTTGTGTGTGCAAACTAATGGAAAGATGATGGTCATCCCCGCGTGAATAGGATTATATCATAAACTATCTGTACATACTCTTTGTAAGTAATACCTAACGATTGGGGGATGACCATGGATCATGGCACATACTACCTGCTGTGGAATTTGTATCTTTGACCGTGAATGCTTGGCCTCTTCAAGGTGCCAATAGAATTGGCTCACAGAATGGGCTCACATTTTGGCAAACTCCACCCAAAGAAAAGAATTTCCTGACTTGAAACAATTGCAACATAGTGCAGCAGTCGACCTTAGAAAAATGATTGCTTGGCACCGAGTGCAATGTATGCAAGGGTATGCGTATACTTTTCTGCTTTGCGGCAGGACTATGTTCGGATTTCCCTTGACTTCAAACGTGCTGCTGAAGACCAGGCAGCACAGATGTTGCAGCGCCTAGCCGTGCAGGTGGCAGGAGGCAGCTTGGCGATGTGAGCCTCTACTGGATAGTTATCAGGGAAAATGATGAAACTTCAAGTAACCAAGGTGATCACGGCTCCATAAGATTCACCAGTTTCTGATTTGTACAGAGCTGGGCGTCTTGTCGATGGCAACGTTTTGGCAGGAACACCCCCACAGCCGCTAAAGTGTATACGTCAAGGTGAATTCATGAATTCAGGTCAGAATTCACAGCTTGGAAAAGAGCAAGATTCAAATCTATCATGCAGCAATTCAAAATCCGAAATAGGTGACTCGGTACTGATGCTTAGAAGGTATTCCGTCCAGTTCTTGCAATCTAATTACACTATGGAATTGATCTGTTGGTATCTATGAAATTTATGGTGTGACTGCTGGATCAGTCATTCGATGTGTGGAACCTCTACGTCGAATGAAATGGTGATCCACAGGAGTGGCAAAGACACTTCCACATGCGCGGCTGGAATCGCAAGGGTGTCTCGGACGTAAACAAGTTCCGTGCAGACCCCGCTGTCGTTGGAAAGTGCAGTCCTATTTGACAAGAACACATATATTCTGTCGCCCACACATGAAGCAAATCCTTAGGGTTTGACATTTTTGTAAAGGTCGTATTTATGTACGTAATAAGTACGTAACGTATATAATACAGACATGTATATCATATGTGTTGTACCTATATGTATATATATATATATATATGTGTATATATATATATATGTATATATATATACATATATACATATATATAATCATATCTATCTATCTATCTACCTATCTATCTATCTACCTACCTAGCTATCTATCTACCTACCTACCTACATACATACATACATACATACATACATACATATATACATCCATGCATACATACATACATACATACATACATACATACATACATACATACATACATACATACATCCATCCATCCATCCATCCATACATACATACATACATACATATATACATACATACATACAAATAACATATGTATGCGAGACAGATTTTACCATGTCAACCTGTCAAACGCTTTGTGCTTTGCTGTTGTTCAGACCTTCTCTTGCAGCTGGCCATAGCTCCCGGATTGAGGCCTTCCGAGCCTTGCGACTTCCTGCCACCCAAACGCCAGGTCCGGGTGTGGCTCTGTGCCTACATCCTATTAGAAGAGAGACCAGCTATGATCTAAATGCTTGCAAGACACATACATGCACGCTGTATATACTTTATATACGTTATGAGTTGTATGGATTACATGCACTGTACACGCATTATATACATTATAAATATATGTTATATAACTGTTATAGTATAAATGTGGGGTGCAAAAACCGTTCATCGCATTGCAGGGAATCTTCTTGCACTCTAGCGGCCAGGTCGTGGCTTGCGACTCACGTGAGCAAGCTCAGGCTTAAAAAGATGCAAAGCTTCGGACAGTGGGGAGGTGTTGCGTTCGGACTTGTGATGTCGCCGGCTGAACTTCGCAGCTGCAAGGTTGAGACTTTGCAGAGTTGGATGAATATTCTTCCGCAGTATTCGTTTTCAATCTTCAAACCTGCTTTTTCTATGTGCAAGAGGGGTTGCGAGTGTGCAATTGGAAAAAGTAGCTAGCTAGATTCTAGATAATGAAACATATTTTGCTTTTAAGATCAGAATCTTTTCATTTTCTTGGTTTCATCATGACACACAGTTATATTTGGATCACTAGCAGGCAGACAGTGAGTCCACAATTTGTGTGATTTCTCTTGATTGATTCCGTTTTGAGAGTGTCAAGACCATGTGGCATACCATGAACTTAGCTGAACAGACTGACTTGGATTAAGACTGGAAAGGGATGGCGTGGCCTACAATATGGGAAATCCAGGAGAAGTTGTGTGATGTACGGGCTCAATGTTTACTGGAATTCTAAGTCTAAATGAGAAGTCTCAAAAATCTACTTGCAGATTGTTTCTTGTTGAATGTTTTACATGGGATTGGTTTTTGACAGGGGCTGTCGGTCAGGAAATCGGTATAGGCAGACTCCTAGTTGCCTGTAAGGGTAGATGGAGAGCTAGCAAGGTGCCGTTTTTCAGACTGCCTTTTGCCGGCATCAGGAGTACATACCAGAATCTGAGCATGCATTTTCTACTTGTTACGAGCTTTGCTAGTTATTTGGTCTTAGTTTCAATTACTTGGCGAATTTGCTTCCCAGGAGCAGGCCCAGTCCAGTTCAGCCTCGTCAATGGATCTCCAAGTAGGCAGATGGCAGTTTGTAAGCTTCTTAACGGTCTGGGAACTAAACAGCCATTTGGACAAAACAATGAAGCATTGTGACTCTCCAATAGTTTTACTTTCTGGCCATGAAATTGCTTGCCTTCAAACATTTGGCAGTGTTCCTGTGTTTCTGTTTCTTGCTTCTTCCGATTGATTGCTGTGTTGCTCCAATCACTTTACGGTACCGCTCTCTGGAACGGTAGGCACACAGGGCCAAAAGAACCACACCTGGGAGGTGCGCTCGAGCCGAGAAAAGCAGCAGTGCGGAAAAGCTCAGTGTGCCGTTGAAATTTCCAAAAGATACTGCAGTCCTGTTGAAAAGCTAAAAGCACAGCAAGCGGTTTGGGGCAAGTTTGACTGGGAGGCCACTGTGTGTCTTGGGATGCCACGCAACAGCTAGGATGGTCAGGAAACTCTGGTGACTCTATCAGCGATACAGCAATTGCCCATGTTCAGATGCCATATCTTCTAAGAAAAGCACCTCAGTGGAAAAAGTGAATGAGCAAATCAATCCTGAGGTTATGTTTGTATGATTTTCAGAAACTCATACAACCCGATACAACCCCTTTTTGGTCTTGTGATGTTGTAGGAACCAGCCCCCAAATCGCCTTGCCGAACTTGCCCACCTTCCATCCCTTGACAGGCATTGAGGGACAAGAATATTGGCGCGATGCCATCGCAAAGGACCGGGCACTGCCAGCTGCTTTGAGGTGGCCTCAGGTGGCCTAGAAGCACAGATGGATTGTTTTTTGGTCACTGCACACAAAGTGATTGCTGCTTGATCTAAGATATTTATAGGTTACGTTAGATACAGATTGTTTTTGATGTAAAAGTCATGCATGTAAATCTTCAATCTCGGAGACAAAAGCATCCTATTGGATCTTCCATGGAAAGCAGTGACGTATTCTAGTCATCGAAGCTGGGATAATGATGAAGCTAAGATCAAAGATGGGAGAAGATGGAAAGGATGGGGGCACTCGGGGAAGAGCAAGGGCACGCGGGAGGGTGGTGTACCAGTGGTGTCATGCAGTGGTTGCTATGGTTGTTCCTGGGTTTGGGGCTCTTGCTGTTGCTGGGGACACGGCTGAAAAATATTGCTCGTGGGATCAAGAACAAGTTATTATTAGTAATAAATTATTAGGATCAAATTACATGTCACATATATCATATCATATGTCAACCTGTATCATTTGCACCCATGGACATGGAATCCAGCAGGTCACTTCACATCCCAACATGGATCTATGGCCCAAAGGTGACTCGGGCCCTTGAGCTTGTGGCGCCAAAACCTGTGCCATGCTTTGTGGCTGCAGCATCGCTTTGCGTTGCTGTTTCTTAAGACTGGCAGCAGAGCGGTGTCTCTTGCTACTTTCCGCAATTCGCTGTGCTAACCCTTGGCTCCCTTTGGTGTGCTTTTGGGCTATGGCGCTGGATACCCTGAGGTATGGAAACTTCAAGCCCACTGACGTGGCCAGTGATGCGAAAGCCTTGCCTGGCTATGGTGGTGAAGTTCAAGGATGGGCTGACTACAAGTTTGCCGTCCAAGCCATTGAGGCGAAAGAGTCCCAGATCTCGGATAGTGAGCGGAAGAAACTTGGTCCCCTTGGCCTTCGACTGACTGAGCGATTGGCCGGATCTGCGCTACAGGTAGCAAAGAAAGTTGGAGTGACAAAACTGGCCGAGCCGACAAGACGCTGATGGAAGCACTGGAAAAGCAACTTTTGCCTTTGAAACGGCAAGCTGCTTTAGGGCTCTACAACGCCGGGATGAAAGATGGACTTCTTTCCGGCAACAAGGAGAACCAGTGTCGTGAAGCCTGGTGGATTCAGCTGTGTGAGATGGATGAGGGCATTCAGTGCTCTGATGGGGGACTGTTTGCCAAAATGACTTGAGTGATAGGGATAAGTTGGTAATAGCCCTGAGGGATCAATTTGAAAAAATCATGAGGAACCCGTGGTAAGGGTAAGGGTAAGTATGAGTACAAACCCTGGCATCAGCGATCGAGCTATCATGCCGCCGACGCTGAAGAGACCTATGGGAACACTGCCGAGACCCATGGTGGCATTTATGAGGATGACGAGTCCTACTACGGAGGATGAGTTGCAGTGGGCCTACGAGGACGATCCCCGTGAGATTGACATTGAGGAGGAAGTGATCGCCTGGTACTCCAGCAAGAACATCGATGCCCAGACGTGCCCTCCAGGAGGTTGAGATGTCAGCCTACAACAGGATGCAAGCTGAGCAACGTGGTGTGACGACCCCAGCAGCTTTCTCGATGGCGGCTCTACTTTGTCAAGTCAGGAGAGACAGTCAAAGGTCCTAGCCGCCGAACAACGATCTCGATGCCAAGCTTGTGGACAAGTTGGACATTGGCAGCGACGAGGCAAAGGATTTGGGAAGAAGGGCACATGGGAAGGATCAGGCAGAAAAGGTGATGGAAAGAATTCAAAAGGGAATAGCCCCAAAGGAAGCCCCAAAGGAAGCCCCAAAGGAAGCCCCAAAGGAAGCCCCAAAGGAAGCCCCAAAGGAAGCCCCAAAGGAAGCCCCAAAAAAGGAGCCAACCTACGGACAGTGTACTTCAGTGTCCGAGATGAGACTGACGATGACAAGGTTGGCTACATGGTGATCAAGACTCTACGCAACAACGGATGCTGAAAGAAGAGGTGATGAGGCTGATGCAGCTGAGCCCTGGAGAGATTGACCGACGTCTCCAGGAGGAGCTCAACTGCATGCCGCCTACGGCCAAGGCACCTCCAGTGGACTTTGTGCCTGCCGTGCCCAAGCGATTTCTGCCGCCGACAGCAAAATTTGTTCCAAAGCACCTGGGCTATGCTATGCTGAAGACCAACACCCATGTGACCATGCCCAGGGACACCAGCGACCCCAGAAGTACCACCTGTGCCAACTAAGAGGTGATGTTCTGATGAGCCGCAGATGGACCTCATGCTGACAGTGGATGTCCGCACAACAGGATTTCACGTCGAGGCACCAATGCCTACGTGGACATGGAGATTTGCCTGGACTCTGGAGAAATTCTCAAGAAGGAGCACAAGGATCGAGGTGCAACCGGCAGACTTGTGGCAACGACTGCATCTGGACTTTGCCAACATCCAGAGAACTACGTGCCTTGGAGAGGCACCAATGGCTATGCCTGGAAGTGGACGTGTGGTGAATGTGGGATGAGCCAGACCACCAAGAAGGTTGCCGGACAGCCGAGGCCGATTCCTCGCAATCCTGTGGATGACAACTTCAACAACGACGAGGTCGTAGGACTTGGCATTCCTTCGATGCTGAATGAGATTTTTCTCCCATCAGCTGAGGATTGGGATCGACTTTCTTCACTTCTACATCGAATGGATGGCAGCCGCTTGGCACTTCATGGAACTGTGAGTCATGGAGAATTCCTCCACGTCACCAATGCGACCATCTTGTGCTACAAGATCCTGGGAGCAACATTCACCAATGCCGTGGCGATGGAACCCAGAGAGAACATCATGCTGCGCTCACCTGGAGCCCGATCTCAAGCCAGTGTGACCACCGTGAGATCCGAGTCCGGTGGAATCTCAGGTGACAACAAGGTGATATTTGGCCGCTACAAGGGCAACACCTTTGAAGAGGTCGACAACATGGGTCAGGGCTATGTGCAGTTCGCCTTGGACGAAGAAGCCAAAGGTTCAGCATTCTGCACCAACATGACCAGATTCCAGACCTACTGCAAGAATCAACGTGATCGAGAGGGATCAGCCGTCGCCTACATGATCACCGAGAAGCTCTGGGATGGCGGAGATTTTCCAGAAGGAGCTGGTGCAGATGATGGCAGCTTGATGTACTTGGATTCAGGATGCAACTCAACGTGCCATGGAGAAAGGTGGATGAAACGCTATGAGGAGAAGACTGGCTACTCACCTGACTGGGAAAGCCGAAAGTCTGAGGACTTGACCGGAATTGGTGGAGCGGCACGCTCACTTGGAACTCGAAAGCTCTACATTGCCCTGGAGAGCCTGGCAGGTTTCAAGGTTCCTGGAGAGATCGTCAGCACCGAGATCGCCGACTCACCCGCACCATTATCTTGGCATGGTGATCGATCTTGTTGCTGGGACTGTCACTTCAAAGACGCTGGACTGTACCTTCAATGTGGTGCGTTGCAGACGCAACCGACTACTTGGTCTTCGACTTCACCCTGGTGACTCCATGGAAGATGGTGACACAGTGCCTGTTAGCCTGATGGTGGATTCTGGAGGAGATGACAGGAAACCACCTTCATCACCGGTGAGGATCAAGGTCACCACGGAGGCCAAGAAGGTCCCAAAGCGCAAGAAGAAGGGCAGTGGCAAGGGAACTACAACAACGACAACTTCGAGAGCATTTTCCGGCCGAGCTTCTTCAAGTCATGCTGCACCACCCGACGACCCTGGATTTTGGAGCGTCGAAGAGGCCAACAACCCCAACGACAACGACGAGTTTGTCTACGTGGAGATTGATGAGTTTGATGGAGAGACTCAGAGATTGGCCGATGAGATTGAAGATGAAACCCTGGAGAACCCCGTCATCAACTCCGAATGGGGAGCTCGCATTCTCTACACCGAGTCGTGAGCGAGTGGATGATGATGACGATGATGATGAGGACTTTTGGGAGTTCACTGACATCACTCTCATTCGTCATGTGAACCACGCCGTGACTACTTCAACCCAAACGATGCTCTCTTTGAACTGCCAGTTGGCATCAGTCAAGAACACCAACAAGCTGCTGTCCTCTGCCCAAGGACAATGGGGTAAAGTTTACGAAAGGAAAGTTTCGTTTTGAATCCTCCATTCTTTTGTCAATCACGGATGCAAGCCATGCGGGGGAAGTTGAGATCAGCGAGAATGGACAGAAGCTCCCAGGGTGGCCGCATTTTGCTCCTGGCTGATCGTGTGCCTGGCGAGTCTGATGTTGCCCATGTGCACATTCTGGAATGGCATTCCCAGACCCTGAAGCGTGTATGCCGATCCACGCTGCAAGCCGAAGTTCTTTCATCGACGCTTGGGTCAGAAGCTTACTTCAACATTTCCGAGAAGCTGGAGACCGTGGAAAGAAGTGGAAAGTCGAAGCTGCAGACTCCAAGGCCATTGTCTGGATGTCCGAGCAAGAGCTTCATCGACTACATGTCGGCTACGACCCCTGGAAGCGTTTCGGACAAACGCCTGGATCGACATGTCATCCCTTAAGATGAAAGGAGAAGAGGTTGGAGACACTTCCGGAAGCCCAGCCATGCCCGAAGATGCAGCTGACCGCCCGATTTGGATTTGTACAGAGGACATGGTAGCATGCGCTGGGACGTGATTTTGGATTCCTGCGGCTCTCGGTAAAGCCGATCAGAGCCGGATTCCCGTCCATAAAGTAAAGACGGGTGTCAAACTGCGTCATTTTCACCCATGGACATGGAATCCAGCAGGTCACTTCACATCCCAACATGGATCTATGGCCCAAATGTGACTAGGGCCCTTGAGCTTGTGGCGCCAAAACCTGTGCCATGCTTTGTGGCTGCAGCATCGCTTTGCGTTGCTGTTTCTTCAAGCCAAATATTATTGGGATCATAAAACATATTCCTGGAAGGGAAGGAGGGAAGGAAGGAATGAAGGAGGGAAACCTTTATGTTGTGATGTTGCAATGGGTTGTTGATGGCTGTTGGCGGCGTGGGGGTTCGAGTTCCGAGTGTTGCAGATACAATGCGCAAGAAAACTAGACGACGGTTGGCCCGAGAGCGAAAAAGATGTTTTTCAAGCAGCTCTGAGGATGGTAGTCGTAAAAGATAGTCGGTGAATAGTTGGTGAATTTTATATGAGCTATGGAAAGATAT
>Ga0126342_10007943_pt1:5000-18969 | contig 18969 bp, 20 predicted proteins | sample Cyp1metagenome_FD_92528 | JGI IMG/M metagenome (GOLD analysis project Ga0126342, IMG submission 92528) | Coral microbial communities from Lord Howe Island, Old Settlement Bay, Australia - Cyphastrea 1 metagenome | ecosystem: Host-associated > Invertebrates > Cnidaria > Coral ... | reverse complement strand
GTTGATCAGACCGTGCATCCCACTCCAAGGCATAGCTTCATTGCATTGGGTTTGCCAAGGAGTGCCCAATGCCCCTGCTCGTTGGTATGCTAATTCAAAACGAACGATCGAAACCCATGTGCTACACGCACGCCAAAACAGCAAATATCATGTTTTTTTTAAATATAATTTGATTATATGCATGCGTGATATTTAAATATATTATATATATGTGTGTGTACATGTATTGAAATATATATATATATTATGTTAAATATTAAATATATACTATACATATATAATTATGTATATAACATGCCTGTACTACATTCACAATGTGCATATGTATTATGCGTATGTTTACGGGATGCTTGCCGGTCTTTATGTCATGGCAATGATCCAGAAGACAAATTATTACCACCATGCCTTTGTTAAACCCAATCTTTGATGGGTGGTTTCAAACAAATGTGATGTTCCTCCCAAAAGATGGGATGACTGTCCTATTTGGCAGTCAGTAGGGAACTAAGGAGCTACGGGTTTCCATTTTCTCTATTAAATGGGGAGCCAATAAGCTACTAAGACTTTCTCAGCCACATTCTGGTGTCCCGGTTAACTTTTTTTTTTGATTTGAAGTGGTTTCAAGCCACAACCAACAACCAGACCTGTTCGGAGCCAAGGTTCATCGGTGATTCGTGCACTTTCCTTAGTCTCACCCGGGCTGCCGGGCCCCGCACTGGTCGCATGGAAGGAAAATTGGAACAGGGCGGCAGGATTAGGGATGCAATGCCCCATGGATTATGTTGGTTGATGATAAGTTGTTGGTTACCCTCTGATAATTTAACATAGCCATGGTATAGATGGCCCATTCATAGATGATTTTCCCATTAAAAGCTCCATTTATGATTGGGATTTTTCATGGCTATGTTAAATAACCAGATGGTATACTCGATATTATTATTTCATGAAGTGTATCAGCATCATTCATTCTGAGAATTCCTTTTTGGGTTTGGGGAACTGTTCATGTCTTATAACATCTTGTAACATATAACTTAACTGGAATTACTGACTCTACTTTCTCTATCTTTTTTTTGGCATCACATTTGCTTTCTGCTAAAATTTGTAGCGTAAGAGCTGCAAAGCTGATAAAGCCAACCTCTTGTACGGATGAACGTCTAGTCCATGTGCAGGGTGTTGGGAACATTATTACACCCAGATCCCAATGGGTCGGCTATGTTTCGTTCATGTCGCCCATAGGCGGAGTGGCGGTCCTGCGCTGTTCTGCTGCGCCATTCTGAGGATACGTTTCACACCAACTTGATCGCCTAGTTTGTTAACCGAAGTAGCGAGCAAACTGAGCAAAGGATGAACCCCCCCTAACATCATCTAACATGGGGATAGCCCAAATCATCTAAGTCATGGATGGCCATTTTAGATCATTTTAGATAAATTTAGTATTGAAAGAACAACAATGGTTTTTGGGGATCTCCCATAACTTTTGGGAAACCCCCAGCCAATTGTTTCGGTCTGTAGCCCACTGGTGAGTTGATGAACCATAGAGGTTGAAAAACACTTTTTAAAAGCACACATTGGACTTTACACAATATATAATTACATGTATATAACTATATGATACTATAGTTATATATATATAATCATGTATATATATATGTGTGTACCCCCATTAACGGGGGAATCCCACATATTCGTACCATGGCAATGTTCCTCTCGTAGCGCGATGTCAGTTGAACCCGATAACCCGAGGCCGTGGAAAAAATCACTTGGCGCGTCGTCATGCGTCGTCCTTGATGTTTTTAGGATGCTTAGATGACCACCGTTGAAGATACCCTCTGGGAAACCTACAACAAACTATGGAAAAACACCATTTTTAATGGGTAAATCCATTATAGATGGCCATTTTCAATAACTATGTTTGTTTACCAGAGGGTACTTTAAAGAAGAGTTGATCATGTGGTAAGGACAGGAATAAACAATACCGAATCTGACGGTTTTCTTCTGAATCATTGTGTTTATAACGGACTACTAGACCATAGACCTACTGCAAAATCACTCAAGAAGATTAGACTTATCACTTGTAATAGGATCAATTCTCATCCAAAGGTGACGGAGAATGAGAGAGAGAGAGAGAGATATATATATTATACAGTGTATGTATTCACATATATATATAGATGATTGTGTTTTTATAAATCAACCTTTGCCCCCTGAACAAACCAGTATGCATTTCCTTGAAGCAACAGGAAATTGGCTTACCAGTAGAGATGCATGGCAAGCAACCTGTACGACGTGTATGTATATATATATATATCATAAATACATGCATACATACATATACATACATACATACATTCATACATACATGGATATCCCGTAGACTTTGTGGTACTGCTGGTTTTGAGAAACCCCTAAGCATTTTTGAATCCAGCTTGAAAACCAAAGCGTTCAAAAGATATAATCAAGGCACCAGGTTCTTTGAGAATGGTGTGGGGTTTGCAAGAACGAACCATCCCCATTGTGTATCCTATTGTATTATATATATACACCATTCTATACCATATTATACCCATATTATACCCCTTTTCTGTTCCACAAATCCCTGACATTGTGGCATTGTGGATCCCACATTGCTTTGGGTCAGGTCCTGAGTGCGGCACAGGCCAAGTGCCACGAGTGCCCCGGGTTTAGCTTTATTGCTATATAAGTATGAATAAGCATATGTTCAGAATATTTATTTGACATGCATGGTTTATAAACATGTTTCATCCCGTCGGAACATATCATTTTACAACAAGCAATCTTTGGATGACAACCATTCCTGTTTTTTTTTGTGGATGCGTATGGTTCATAGGATCGGGAAAATCCTATGTCCTGGAAATGTGGATCAGTTGCAGGATTGAAAGTATGACCACAGAACCAGCCATGTTTAGTACATACTTAGTACATACAGTGTTGATTGTGTATGATTATTTAGCCTTATTTGCATGATTATTTGTGACCCCTAAGGTAGATGATCATATGGAAAGAATGGTGTGTTTCTGTATCCTATTATAGATATCAATCAATATATGTAGATATAGATCTTGATCCTAGATATAGATAGAACTTACCCTGTCCCAACTTCAGTCCTCATTTGCCAGGTACTGGTCCAGGGTGGATGCCTGAGAGACGGCAATGAATTTCCCATGGAGAAACACTATTTCGTGGAGAAAAATCGAAATGGGAAATACATGGAAATACATTCCCATGTTTTTTTTTGGACATATTTTTGGCACTTCTTCGATGATTTCGATGGATGATAGGGATGTGTGATCCACATGGTCTTGTCAAACTGTGTTAAACACAAATCGATCCAGATGTCAGTTCCAAGGTGACACCGGGCAATGTAGTAGGGAGCTGAGGATGAGCTGCAGATTGTGGAATTGTTTTTCAGTGAAACATCCAAGAAGTATATACCTCCAGATTTGGATTGTAACATCCATGATTTCCTGCAGATCATTTGATAAAAAACAGCAAGTTGAGACTCTAAATATCTATTGAATAATCTTTCTTGATTCTTGAGGGTGGATTTCCCCCAAAACCAATCCATGTTTGTTAAACCACCACTTTTTTAAATGTGTTTTCAGTGCCGTGAATCTTCCCGCGGCGTTCTTCGATGGACCCTTTGTGTTCTTCGATGGACCAGGCCACTGTGGTTGAAAAGATGACCAGCAAGTGCAGCGACTGGAAGCTGCTCGGTGCTGATCATTTGGGATATTTGGGGGGTACCGAGACTGGCTGACTGGCTGGTGGTGACTGGAACCATGGAATTTTATTGTTCCATTCAGTTAGGAATAATGACTAGATGATCCCAATTGACTAATATGACTTTCGTATTTTTCAGAGGGGTAGGTATACCACCAACCAGTTTTAATAGAAGAGCAGCATCATTTGCACCGAGATTAATCATTTGCCGTTGAAATCGACTGTTCGTCGGTTTGTGATGTTTCAGTAATTGTACTAATTAAAGAGGCAGAACATAACTTCAAGCATTTCAGTCAAATTTTGCATTGCTATTTCACTGGGGTTGCTATGTAGCTACCAGTAGTTACCAGGAGAACTTTGTTAATGAACCAGGGTGTGTTAATCCAGGGTTGGCATTATAGTGATTTGGTTGGTGATTCCATGATATGTTTTGCCTCCTACCCCTTTTGGCGAAAACAAGTTTTTTGAAATGAACCAGACATGTGATGCATTTCTCCGTGGCAAAAACAAGCAGCTTGTGCCTGGGATTGAAACAGACCCATTTCCCTGATGCAGGAAAACAACCAAAAACATTTGGGAATGTTGCAACCTTTTTTTTGCCATCGTTTCAGATTCACATCTATGATAGAAAGCAACCATGTGATTTCTGATTGTTGCGACCTAAGGAGTGCCGAGAGCAAATTTGACTGGTGCTGCCCTCAGATAGCCATGCAACAGCAAATGCTTCGGGTGCTTCCCCTCGGGTCCCGGGTAAGCTTAGGTTACAATGCAGGATCACCCATGTGAAGACCACCAACTGAAGTTATCTAAGCCTAGTTGTTATCGCCATAAACCCAACCGTTGTGTTTGAGAATGGGGCATGCTCACCAATATATGGCTACATTAATGGGGAAGCTCATGAACCAGATCATGAGACAAGTCCACATGAGTGAATCTAAGAGGCGGCAGATGCTCAACAAATAGTTGGCTTGCTGGCAGTTTTATGTTTTGAATCTATTTTATAGTTATTCAATGTTATTCACTTAGCATCCTAACTTGAGAACTTGACCCCAAGAGACAAACATAGTCGTTGGAGGGCTCGGTTCTCCGGTCGTCAGTGAACCTCTGTGATTTGCACATCAGAACTAAGCAACTACAGCGGGTAATTAACAACTAATGGGAGCTCTGAAAGGGGCATTGAGCAGCAAATGACGATGTGATTATATAATATGCTGCATGAGTGGTATGATTATTCTCCAAAAATCCTTGGATTTGGCTTCCTGTATGGTACAAATATTGAATTAGTTCATGTACTTTACCTTCTTTTGGGCATTGAAATGATTTTAAATGACTGACAATGCCGAGAAACATGTCCAAGGATTTGGAAGCAAGGTGACTGGTGCTGCAGCCCTGTTTTGGGGCTTGGGAAAACTCAGAAAGGTCCCAACATGATGACTCCGCAATGTGTCATCAAACATGCTTGGGAAATCCATGGAAATCCGCAATGTGGAGATCTGAACATGGTTACCCTCTGGTAATTTAACATAGCTATTGAAAATGGCCATTTATAGTGGATTTTCCCATTAAAAATGGTGATTTTCCATAGCTATGTTAGTTTACCAGAGGGTATGGGGATTTTCCAGCTTGAGCAAGACCGCACACCAGTGTGGCGGCTGCAGCAGTGTAGGCGTATCAAAAAAAGGAGAGCCACGCAGTCCCAAATATGGGTGACATAGCGACTTCACTGCGCACTTAGTGATTAGTGTTAGAGGCTTGGATATAAAGCATAATATTGTATAGCAAGATATATCATATACAGCAAGTGTGACATAATCATTACCATAATATGATAGTATGACATAATATGATTTGACATAAAATGATAAGACATAAAACATACATTATACGTAGTTAGACGTAGCGAGACAGAATGCAACATAGTGTTTAATACTGTCATGCAATATAGCAATCACTGTGACATAATAAAGTATATATTAGCATCATTTAATATTCTATCATCTGTATTATGATCAATCCCCAAAAGAACATCGGACACTCAACTATCAACTTCCTAGGTATCTGTGTCAGTTCATTTCTCACGTTTTCTGATTTGTTGGAGAGGCTGCCCTTTCTCTGGACCCCTGCGTGCCGAAGCCATTGGCTCAGTTCTACCCTCCACCGGCTGGCCCGCTGTGGCCAGCCGGGCACCGGACGATAACGAAAAACATCCATGGATGGCAGGGCATGCTCGTCTGGCAGCCCCAGCCCTACTGCGGGCCGCAGCCCTACTGCGGGCCCCAGCCCTGGTGGCGGCCCCAGCCCTAGTCACGGTGGCGGGTACAGCACCTTTTCTGGACGTGAAGAATTGCCAGATCTCACGGAGCACTTGAAAGCCAATGGAATTTATGAGGACAGGGTAGCACCATGTAGCACCTGTTGGGGCATCTGCATAGCTTTTTGGATCGGGGAGGAGCTGTCTGCCAACCTTGATGGTGATCCCCTGCCACCATCACTGACCATCACCATTGACCTCAACAGTAAATACAGTATATTCCTAGCCGCTGCCCAAGATGTGTTTGTTTAAAAATGGGGTACCACGAGTTCAGAGCGTCCCATTTTCTGCACTTCATTTTTGGAACCTGTCAGATTGGTATCCCCATTCCTGTTGATGAAATCCATTAAGATCCCAGTTGACATATCCCCGGAAAGCGCTTAGCGCGATGGAAAAGCAAACGTTTGAGTGGTTCGATCCAAGAGAATTCAGCATTTCTGAAACCGCCCACCTATGGTTTCCAAGTGAAATCCCATGAAATCCTATTTTTTTTTCAAGGTGAAATGTCAGTTTTTCAGCATTTCAATCTTTTTTGCTGGTGAACTTCATGGGTGTCCCATCAAATAATAGTAAAGCGTCAGTATGCGTCAGTTTTTCAGCTTCATGACGTTTGCATGAAACACCTATATTTCATGGTTTTTTGAAAGAACATATGCTTTTCTGCAGATTTTCCAAAAAAAATCCACCCCAGGTCTGTGGTGAGATGTTCCTTTCAACATCCGTTGAGTTCGGGGATTGTTCCATGGATTTTCCCCCAAGAAAAGCCAGGAGTATGTGGCGTACCGCAAGGGCTACTTGGAATGGCGCCGGGGTCGCCCCGAGGGTGCACGGGGCGAGCTAACGGCAGAGGCCTTGGAACAGCAAGGGTTGACGGAGAATGGCCCCTGGACGACCAGATGGGTGGGATGTGGGGGCTGTTTTTTTGTGGACTTTGTGGGGAAAATCATACAGGGAAATCATGGGACACTCCCCCTTAAAAATGGATTATGTTTAATAGGAAAAATCTTCACAAACCCAGGTCATTGGATTGGTGAAAGGGAAAAAACAAAATGTGAGTTCACCCCGGCAAACATGAGGATCTAACCAATTTAACATAATCTAACCCGTCAAAATGATGAGTTAACCAGGGAACATGAAGCATGCTGAAGCATTGGAAATGGATATTTAACCATCAAAAGAGGGGTGTGTTGAGTGAAAACGATTTCACATGTTCGCCAGAATCAAACATGGTGCTTTTATGTAATGTGTTTATATTTTTGGGAATTGGGATTTAACTAACAATCAACAACTGTGGTGTGGTCAAGCCAATAGTGAACTATTCTGGGATTTAATCATTGTCGTTTAAGTTTACGAGTGTTGGTTCTTAATTAGGATGTTGGGCTTAAGTAAACGCTTTAGATTAAGTATAATGAAGTAACCACTTAAGAATGCCAAGCACCCGAAAATCTCAGTGACTCATGGATTACCCCTTGGTCAATCGTGGTCACAAACAACTGGTGGGTAAAATTGCTAAAATGACCTTTTTGACTTTCAGGGAAAAGTACGCACAACTGTTTGGTATCATGCTTATACAACTGGTTGGTGGTTGCATTCTTTTATTTCAACCATGATTGTGATGATGATCCGCAATGACCATCACCAGTTGATGGAAAGAATTCGTCTCTTATGGGTGTTTTTGAAATGGGAAATAATAAGTACTCTTCCCCCAGTCACAGTATTTTCCATACATCCCAACAAGACACTGGGAACATCATAGAACATGTCGATTTTTGAAGCGAATTAACATATGGATTCTCAATGATTCTCACTAGTGAATGGTAATTGCTTTGTCAAATAGCTTGAAATCAGCAAAAAAACACGGCCAAGGCATGCTTGGACCCAACAGACCCAACACAGAATAGCCTTAGTTGGGAGCATCATCCCAACTTGTCATGGGTTTCAGGTAGCCAGGGGAGCACCTGTGTGCCAACACATGGTTTCACTGTGATGGTTGAGTTTGGTCGAATAAGGCCATTGCGGGAAACCTGTTCATTTAATTTACATTACGCACGTCATACATATGCACCTGCGTAAATACTTCGCAATTAGCATATAAATTCATATTGTGGTAAACTTGGTAAACCCAATTTGAAACAATTTAAAAACCATTATCCCCAATATGACCTTAATACTGGTTGGTGTATAGAATCCCCAGCGAACTGCAGAACTGCAGACCTTTCTGTGGCCACCTTTCCACGGGACGAGGCTTTGAGTATTGGTATCCAACTGCTTCGATTTTCCAGCTGCGATTCACCATTGCATACTGGATCTCAGATTCTTGGAATGGCATGGAATGGGGGTTGGTGAACAAGATCTTCAATATCATCTATCATCCAATGAATCCCATATTGCATTCTTGGCATTTGCTGATGGCTGATGTTGGGAGATGCTAAAAACAAGACGGAACGGGCTTCCGTCGTCTTGTAGCCAGTACAAAAAGTCGCTTAAGTATATGATTTTAACATATTTTAACATGTTTTAACTACCATAGTACAGAAAAATAATGAACCACCACAGTAAGTACTACTACAATAGTGCAAAATAATGAACCACCATATAATACTACCATTTTGGTAGTTCATGATTTAACCATCCCATGTCATGGGGTTCGGTAATTTTGAGTCCAGAGATGGCGAGGTGTTGTTCTTGCTGGGTTCCATCTTCTTCTGCGTCAATGCCAGCAATCGTATGCTGCACGCGTATGGCGGCCGTGTGGTGATGGTTTGGCCGAAGCTTAGCAGCTAGTGATAGAGAAGGGCCCTTGAAACAACGGGAGAATTGGGATTGAACATGATTTAACCATCATGGAGAAAAGAAGTATTTGACCCACAAACAATGAGAATATGTAGGTGATTGATGATATGTAAATTGGTTTATGAGTTGGCAAATTTACGCTAGTCGATTTCCAACTGGGGGCCCCTTCCTGTACCAAATCAATGACATGACATGTTTCGACCTCACCATGGGTGGTAGTTTGCTATTCTGATCATTTATTCAAAGATCCTCCGTAGAAGTGGTTTACTTCAGAAGTGGGTGTTGGTTCAGTTCATGGTAACATCACTTCGCTTTCATGTGAAGTGTTTGTGACATTTTGCTACCCCCACTTTAGGACAATTTTGATGCTGTTCTTGACTGCATGCCAACGCTTTGAACAATTCTGCTCATTCCGACTGTTTGCCATCCCATGAAACCCCATCAAAGATCCCATTAAACTCTATTAGATCCCATTAAAGCAATGAACTCCCATCTATAAACTATACATTAAACCCCATTAAATCCCTGATTGTTAATGGTTACACCTCCATTTCCCCATTTCAAACCTCCGCTGGTTCAGGCCTTTCCCAGCCACCCTACCCTGCCACAGGAATCTCTTCGGCTCATGTTGCTATATCACTGGCTGTCCCTTGGCCGATGGGTGGGTTGTCGATGGTCAGCAACGTCCTTAAAGATGGGGATTTTGATAATTTGTTATTTATATGTTCATGGTTTTCCATGGGATTTAATGGGACTCTTAATGGGATAAATCTGGATAAATAATGGTGTTTACCAAAACAACATGGATAAAATAGTGATAACGTACTTTTCAATCTGTCTGAGGGGCGTACCACAACAAAAAAACGATTGGACATGGTGATATAAAACAACCAAAATAAAAGTATTGGACAAACAGCTTCAAAAACGGGGAAAAAGATAGGAAGGAATAGTGCAGAAATGATGGTGATATGAGCGTCTTGAGCTGAAACAGAGAGAGTTTGTTTTGTTGTCACTGAGGGTGCAGCCTGGCTCCGGCCGAGCCCTATACCGTCTGATAATTCAACAGCTTGCACTGGAAATCACAAAGTAAATAGGGAGAACATCGAACAAATTGGGTCATTTTCTGAATTAGTAGCCTAATTAGCGGAGGGTATATTGAAACTCTTCACCAAACGGGATTTGTTTGTTGCGGATTGCCCAGGACTACGGTGTCCGGGGGACTGTTTCTTTGCCCTGGCAGTAGCTTAACTATGGCAAACCCAGCATTGGGAGATAAATGCTCCTGGGAAACCAGCGTGTAAGACATTGATCATTTGGAGATGCGCAGCTACACTGCTAGTTAAGCAAGTTCAAACATTTATAAGCAACTGATAAAACTGTAGGTTCATGGTTATGGGCAGATTGAAATGGGATTTGCATGGGATTTCACTATCAACTATGGGGGTTGCACTTTCGAAAAATGCGGCGATAGAATTGACAAGCGATGGTTGGTTGATTTAGATAGAGGCGAGATATCATATGTTGAACTCTTACGAGGAGAACCTAATTATAGAACGAAGCGGAAACAGGCGACAGGCGACGCCTGTCTAAGTTAGACCTTTGTTTTTTCATAATTCTGGCGGTTACCATACATTGTTGGAAGCACCATTCCCGCTTACCCTTTATCAACCTAATGTTGAAAGAGCCTTTCTCTTCGTACGATGTGGGTCTTGACAGCAGTAGAAGATTCGAACGGCTGAATGTTCAAAGGTTTCAACATGTTTCAACCCTGAAACTGAAAGGAAATCACATTTGACTATCATGTTTCACTTCATATCGCATGGCCGTGGCGCATCCAACTATCACCGTGGCGCTACGTCGAGGTTACTTGATGTACTTGCAGCTGATCAACCTGCCCACCCGACGGGTCCCTTGACACCAGGGGCTGCGGATCAAACATCAGCTTAAATGGCAGTCAAATAGTGCTGTTTTCCCCCTGCAAAATGTGATATGTATGGAGCAAATCTATAATAAGTACCCCTCTAGCAGGGAACCTTCGGAATCGGAGTTGGTTTTCCCTGAAGGCAGGATCTGCTCTGAATATTCAATGATCGGATTCGTTTGCAGGCCATACATGCTGGAAGGACTAAGCGAAAGTTATCGTCAATATCCCCAAACCAAATCAAACCAATGGAGAGCTGGAGCTTATCTTTCCCCAAATGTCCCACTCTCAAGTGGCTCTTAAAATGGGGCACCCCAAAATACCACTTAAAATCGGTTCATGATTGATCTTAATTCTCAATTCGCATCAGAATTGCGAAAAAATGGGTGGACTGGTGGACCGACCTTATTTTCACAGACGCCCAGCTGCGATTCCGACGCCCCGCGGCAGGTTGATGCGTTGCGAATCCTTTGCCCTGACTGGTCCAGGATTGGTGAGCGCGCGACCTCTACTGCCAGCGTGACGCGACGTGGGAACATGGAGACTGCAGAACCCAACGATGGAAGTCAAAAAGAGGATATATGTTTTTTTCTAGGCAGGATCTTTTCCCAAAGTCATAGGTTGGGGACTTTTTCAGGTTTTCTCCCAAATTTTGGCGGAATGTTTGGCACTGTGTTCGAAAAAAACGCCGAATGGTTGGGATTTGAGGCGTCCCAAAATTTGGCCCAAAACATTGGCAGCAACACAAACAAGCACATAGGATTACCCTCTGGTGAACTAACATAGCAATGGAAAATGGCCATTTATAGTTGATTTTCCCATTAAGAATGGTGATTTTCCATTGCTATGTTAGTTCACCAGAGGGTATCACATTTGGGGATGTCCAAGAACTTGTTTCAATCTTTGGGATTCGTCAGTATTCGTCAGCAGTCATCAGTTGCAGGTCCAATCATCTTATACGCTAGGATTGGAAATGTTCATCTTGCATCCCTTATGGTTCGAACCTCTAGAATTGGTGAAAACCCCTACCAAGAAAATCGCCAGAAATGATCCATCTTTAGCCAGCCGCTCCCAATCTTCTCATAGTTTTGGTGGCTTAACTACCTTTACCCTCTGGTAAAAGGTGATTTGCAGGAAATTTTATATCTATAACCCTACATTTTTTTCGGGGATGTCAGCCATTTGTCAAGTGAGGTTGGCACCTGCTCCTTCTTGGTAGGGGCCTGCCTTTTTCAGATCTCCTGTGTGGCGGATGCCGCTTGGCTGGGTCATGATGGATAGTGTGATGCTTATTATATGATCATTGTTATGTGTTTTTGTTATATATTCTTATGATTTATGATCATCAGATCATCAGATCATCATGTCCATCGTTTTTATTATTGATTATTAATTTGTGTGCATGTTATTAGTGTTACCGTTTAAGCTGATTGTTAGTTATTCAGCTTTGGAAAAACACAATCATTTTGTCTTGACGATGCTCGGATCTACGGCATGTTAGGGCTAGCGTCGCCACTGAGTTGTGGGAAGCGCCAAAATATGCGTCTCTCATCATTAGCCGGGCACTCAGATGCTTGGGAGCCACAAATTGCCCTAGATAGCCCCAGATTCACTTGATGCTTTCTTGGGTCCTTGCCGGAATGATGTGAGGTGCTATCAGCAATGTGCAGCTACAGCTACAGCTAGTGCTACTGCTACTCCTACTGCTACTTCTACTACTACTACTCCTACTACTACTCCTGCTACTACTCCTGCTACTACTCCTGCTACTTCTACTACTACTACTCCTACTACTACTCCTGCTACTACTCCTGCTACTACTCCTGCTACTACTACTACTACTACTCCTGCCACTACTGCTGCTGCTACTCCTACTACTACTACTGCTGTTACTACTACTACTATTACTACTACTACTACCACCACTACTACTACTACTACTACTCCTACTACTAACTACTACTACTACTACTATTACTACTACTACTACTGCTGCTACTACTACTGCTACTCCTACTCCTACTCCTACTGCTACTTCTACTGCTACTTCTACTGCTACTCCTACTCCTGGTACTACTACTGATACTCCTTCTCCTACTGCTACTTCTACCACTACTACTACGGACTACAACAGACTAATTCGCATATATACTTGGGATGTTTGCCCTGAAACCCACATCATTTGCCAGTCGTGCGCTAAGGTGTGCCCAACTTCATTGGGAGCATTCTCTTTGTTGTCGGCGGTGTTTCTTGACTCCGACGGAGTGTGGTCGGTGGTAGTGCTAAAGAGAAAGGCAGACGATGTGTTGTATATGTTGGTTGTTGGTGAATGAAATTGATGTTGCATTTCGTGTCAATCAGCACTATTCAAATCTATTCAAGGTGATTTTTCTTGTGATATTCCTGGCGATTTCTTGTGATTTGAACTCAGGTGTGCGAAGTTCTGATCAACCGACACTTGCCTGACATTAGATTCGTTCGATTTCGGATCGAAATTTGCCCTCGCAAGAGTGGAGGACCTGAATGGACCCTAAATTGACCTGAGGACACCTAGGTGTGCCCAACTAGCGTGTGGAACTGCATCCCGAGGCACACGTAGCGGTACTTATGACGACACTGCATGGCAGCATGGTGGCATCCTGGGCAGGGCTGGATCAACGCCTAAATCTTGGAGCCAATGGAGCCGTAAGGGTTGATGCCAAAGCAAAATCACCGTGTAGAACAAGTTGAAAGCTCTCCTAACCCACTAGTTGGGATGATCCTGAACTGGCTGATCACCGCTGGTACGCCCAAAAATATCACATTTAAGATGCAATATTAGAGATGCTGAACTTAGCATGATTTTTATACACAATTTCAAATAATTCGCAGAAAAGATGTGTTTATTGTTTCCCCCGAAACCTTAGGTTGGTAAGCACTGTAGGGCAATTAAGGCAAGGGTCGTGACTCAGGTTCGCCAGTTGGTTCACCTTATTGGGATCCGTTGCCTTCACTGTGGCCGCGGTCCCTCCCATGGCACCTTGGAGCGGAAAAATCCAGCGCCAGGAAAGGTAGGAAAAAAACAAAAACATCGAATTTAAGGATGATCCAATGGATTTACTTTGAGATTAATCTTACAAAACCTGGGGTCAAGATTTGAAGGATGATGAACCATCCATTTTTTGGGGGTAGCCAATGAGTTGACCCATACCCATCTGACGAAAAAA
>Ga0126342_10007943_pt1:0-2500 | contig 18969 bp, 20 predicted proteins | sample Cyp1metagenome_FD_92528 | JGI IMG/M metagenome (GOLD analysis project Ga0126342, IMG submission 92528) | Coral microbial communities from Lord Howe Island, Old Settlement Bay, Australia - Cyphastrea 1 metagenome | ecosystem: Host-associated > Invertebrates > Cnidaria > Coral ... | reverse complement strand
CACAGACATGAACCAAAAAAACACTATTTATTTATTCCATGGACAGTACTTGTAGCAACCCCAATTCATAGCAAAGTATACGGTTTATTTATCTTATTATAATGTGGTTTTTAGTGAGTCTATATTAATTCTTTCATTTCGGGGATGGTAACTAGCCTCACCACCCAGGGAGGCAGATGACTTTGGCCTCACCATGTTGAAGCAGCTGAACCGCGTCACAGAGGCGAAACCGGTGCTTTGTTTGTTCCATGGGAATATCCAGGGATATCGCGTTGTTATATAGTGGGGGATATGCTGCAAATATGGGGATGGTTTTAGCTTCTGGTTATGACAAACAGTGTGCGAACTGGAAAATGGATGAACATGGCCCGTTTACTATGTGGGGAATTCGCAGTTTTTAGCAAGATGCAAGTCCATCTCTATAATTCAACATGTGTCTGCGAGATCTGCTTGGAGGGTGCCTTCCGCTTCCCTGAACAAACGAGAAACTGCCAGCAACATTTCCCCCCAATTCAAGCGCACAAGTGGAACATAGTGGAACTAGTTGCATAGCAGTCTTAACATGTCTTAACCTCTGGTAAACTAACATAGCTATTGAAAATGGCCATTTATAGTGAGTTTTCCCATTAAAAATTGTGATTTTCCATAGCTATGTTACTTTACCAGAGGGTAACCTCCATTTCTGTGCGTTTTTTTCCACTATTTGAGTTCATTGGCTTGATATCGCCGCTCGGGAGCCGCCTCGCCTTGGCGCCGAGCTCGCAGGTCTCCCGCCATGGCACGGCCAAGTTGTGCCTTGGAGCTGATGTCGTTGGGGTGCGGAAAGTCGGAAGGTTGCAGTGAGTTCAACAGCGATCAAGGCTATGAAAATCCACGGAACTGCGAAAATCTGGGATAATACAGATTTAAATCCTACTTTTGGGGTTCAACATGGACCCAGTAGATGGTTTTCTTTGAACATGTTGGGATGATACCAAACCTTCAGGATGGATATGTGAGCAGCGAAACGGAGGTTCAAGCTGTCAAGATCAGGGGCTTCACCCTAAAGTCATGGTTACCTAAGTTACCCTGGTTTTCTATGTGTGCCCTACCCCAAAACCAACATCTAGAATTCAATTCCGTTCCAATTGTATGGCTTGAAACCACCAAGCTGGCATACTGAGCCTTGCCAATCAATTGGTGGAAACAACCCGCATTTACCCAATCTGATTTGTGTGTGGGATACTTACTGTACCTCCATTTTACATCATATGACCCTCCAGCAAACAAATATAGATACTGAAGAAATGATGGGAGAATAAAAGGAACATTGTCTACAAATGGTGGCTTTAGTTTTATTTATAATATTATATATGTATGTATATATATATATATATATGTGTGTATTATATCCATATTTATCCCAACAGACGCAGAGTTTTCCAGGTCCCCCACCCCAGCTTCCCCGAGGGCACCCTCCTCATCAGTGCCGGACTCCAAGATGTCGATTCGAGCCTTGGTGGTCATGGTGGCTGCATCCCCCAGCCATACCTGGAGATATCTGGAGATATTCCGCCAGTTCTGGTGGCTTGGAATATGGATACCAGGATACCATCTGGTAAACTAACATAGCTATTGAAAATGGCCATTTATAGTCGATTTTCCCATGAAAAATGGTGATTTTTCCATAGCTATGTTAAATTACCAGAGGGTATCACAAATACTACTAATATTACTTAATATGTATATGGAATATGAATATGACATGATATGAAGCACCCCCAGGTACTTACTATGACCCCAACTAATTTCTATGACCCCAACTAATTTGATATGGACCCTGAGAATAGCCAAGGTCTTATTAAACGTAATCTTCCAACTACCCATTTGGCCAGGTCCTCATGTTGGGTAACAATGTGGGCCAACATTCCGATGTTTGTTGGTGAGCATCACATCCCTATGCTGGTCGAAATCCCAATGATTGTTGGTGAATATCACATTGCGCACTGTCGTTTCTGTGGCTTTGCCAGATCTCGACGGCTTATCCCCCCATGTTTGTTAGACCCCACATGACTCCGCCATTTTGGGGGACTAACCTACATACATATATATATATATACATAAATATATATGCATACAAATTGCGTATAAATTTATGTGTATGTGTACAAACATATATATATATATTTATTTATATAATTATACACATACACATAGCTGTATACCATTCTTGCCTCGGCAATTTTTCCCCATACAACTACAACTTGTTATTGTTGTTGTTCTTCTTGTTGTTGTTGTTGTTGGTTGTTGTTGGTTGTTGGTTGTTGGTTGTTGGTTGTTGGTTGTTGGTTGTTGGTTGTTGGTTGTTGGTTGTTGGCTGTTGGCTGTTGGCTGTTGGCTGTTGGCTGTTGGCTGTTGGCTGTTGGTTGTTGTTTGTTGTTTGTTGTTGTTGTTGTTGTTGTTGTTGTTGTTGTTGTTGTTGTTGTTGTTTGGTTGTTTGGTTGTTTGGTTGTTTGGTTGT
>Ga0126342_10007942_pt1 | contig 18970 bp, 14 predicted proteins | sample Cyp1metagenome_FD_92528 | JGI IMG/M metagenome (GOLD analysis project Ga0126342, IMG submission 92528) | Coral microbial communities from Lord Howe Island, Old Settlement Bay, Australia - Cyphastrea 1 metagenome | ecosystem: Host-associated > Invertebrates > Cnidaria > Coral ... | reverse complement strand
TATATATATATGTATAGCTGAAACCTAGTCATAACCAGCAGTACTAATATATGGTCTCTATCCCCAATTCTTGGCTGGTGAAAGGCGCCTCATGACACGAATAAATATGAAGAAATCCTTCAATTTTGGAATGTGTCCATCAAAACTCCCCACTGAGAAACGAACAAATGCTACAGAAAAGGCATTCGAATGTGGTAAACGCATGATCCCCTCAACAAATCCACACGCCAGGCCACTGAAAGGGCTTCACAAGGGCCCTTTCTTCTCTCGCATGATGTTTGGTGCGGGGCATTTTTCTCAGAGCCAATGCTGGTGTTTTCGGGACAAAATGCGCTGGTGCTTTGTGTTCTGGCCACAACCACTTCATGACACCTCATGAACTGGCTTTCTTATTCTTTTTATACACATGACATGAATCATACTAGTACATGGTATATTCCACCTTCTTGTGGTCAGTGTGCGTTGTACCACGGACATCCATAGCCATCCAAGGCGCAAGTCCTGAGGAAAGAGCCACGTGAATGTTGGCAGGTGCCTGGTTCGACCATGGGAACCCGCAACGGGACCCCCTTGGTGGAAATGGGTTCACATCAAGTCAAGGCAGTGGTCGGACCAGATGATCTGATGGCCATGGATGGTGGCAGCTCAACAGCCGAAAAATGTGTCTGAGTTCAATATCGTGTGCATTGAATTGAATTCCACATTATCATAATGATGTTCTGGATCATTTTGGCTACTGTAGATCCCCCATGTTTCACCACGTTTGCAAGTTGCTGCAAGTATCACCGTGCATATTTCATCCGAGACTGTCCAAAAAGAGCCCTGCACGCCTTCCCGGCCAACTTTGGATGCTTTTCTTGGGCTAGGTAGCTGAGGAAGCACTGAACATACCCTCCGATCTCCGGATATCTCCGGTCATCAAAAAACGTGGCTCCCTGGAAGGTCACCGAGAAAGTGGAGCTTTGAATGTGATCATTGTACAACAAATCTACAATCACAAACAACAAACACCCCAGCCTCAGACCCCCTACCCAAATAAAAAACCTTGAAATAACATGGAAATAACCTGGAAATGAGGGATTGTCCATTGCTTAATTATGTACGTATATGTGCCAAGTACAAAAATCTACTAGACATTTCAACAACAAAGGTCCCATTACTCTGTGACCCCTATGGGAAACATGACATGGCTCGGAACGTCATGCAAACCCAAGTTCCAGCACGAAGCAAACAAATGACCAGTTTCAGACACCAGGAGATTCTGGGACTAAAACCAGCAAGCCTACCTATATCATAGAATATGATTTACAGCGGTTCAGCCACATTTCCCCAACCGACCTGTCAGAAACCAACCATCCCAGCCAGATTTTGTCAAACAGAAAGCAGCCGATCTCGGCTGCGTGTGTCACGCTTAATGAACTTCATTGGTTCATGCAGCCGTGCTGGCAGCAGGAACAACGTTGATGCAGGTTTGTTTGTGGCCTGACTTGTGACTTTACTTATTTTGTACTGTTCTGACATGTATCATACAACATGCCCTTACACAATGATATATTTACAGAAACAAAGGATTGAAATATATTGAAACATAGGAAACAAACACTACTCGAACAGTGTTCCCGCACCACAAATCATAGGAACCAAACAGAACCAATCTCCACAGCACTACAACTGCCCTTTGGGCCAGACCGGAAGCGCACAACTTCTTGATGAAGCTGCTGGCTGATTGAGATTCATTCCTTACATCCAACATCTCAGACTGGGTGCAAACTGGGCATGGATCTGAAATGAACCCCTGTTGATGGCAAAATAAACGCACGAGAAGCCCGCCTTTCATCCAGGTGTACCCAGGAAAATGACACATCATCCAACTTTCCAGGGCAGTGCATCTAGTTCCATCCAATCTCAAGCAACCCATGGAATTGCCGTGGCAGTGCGGCGCTTTTTTCAGAAGCGATACATTTACAGCGCCGACAATGTGATTTAGCCCTGTGAAATTTTGCTCATGGACCATGATGGACCTACATTCAGGGACCTCATGGGATCTCATGGGCCATACTTCTTTGAACAAATCACATTCATCGGCAAGAACTTTATGCAGGTGCTTGCATTTGCCCAGCATGAAACTGGATCAACGCAACATTCTTCTGCTTAGAAGTTTTCCACAATTGGTTCAATCTTGTTCGCCTCACGTTGGCGTTAAGCCAAGGTTGCAGCGAACTTGCTTTGTTTGGCCTTGGCAAATGGAGCACCATTTTAGGCCACAGATTGTGACCCTCAGCATTATCGACCTCAAGAGCAGTGAGACCGCAGCTGTTGACGGCCTAAACAGACACCACACTGATGTGGTTGAAGACCATTGAAAAGACCATTGCATTATCAATCTGTCGAACAGGGCTGATTTTTTCAGACTGTCGTCCAAACTCGGTTTTTCGGGATATCAGGGGATAAACATGTTGACCCAAACCGAAATCAGGCCTCTCATCTTCCCAAGGTGTCCATATGACGACTGACTCTGACTCCTTTGATGCCCAGAAACCTGACACCTCACTGCGAGCTTCTCGGATTGCCTCGCTACGTCCGCGGAATTGCAGTGGGACCCACACAGCACGACGGGATCTGCAAAAATAAACCGGTAACTCCCCAAAAAAAATCAGAAAAGGTTCGATTTACATCAGTTTACCATTATGTTATATAATGTTTTATATGATTTTAGTGGATTTTTCCACGTTTCTGCATCTTAACTTGGTGATATACTGGAGCAATGATGGTGGCTGAGCCTCGCAGAGGTTGGACACCCATGCAGAACGACTCTCACTGCTGGCTGCCTGAGGATTTTTTCTATGGCAGGTCATGGGAAAGGAGTCTAATTTGATATGATTTCATAGCAGATTTGATATGATTTATATGTTTTTTTCTACTAAAGCCAGGGTAGCAGATCTTATAAGATTTGATGTTGCATCTTTGGAGCCATGATTTTTTTGGGGGGCAACAATTGTAGTCGAATGTTGCTAAAATGCTTCAACATTCATGAATCATCCGATGTGAGGGACAAAGAAATTATGAATGGCCCAGTATCCCTCCATGTTGGCAAGATAGAATCCCCCATGATTCGTTGATGATTTACCCATGTCTTTTCAGAGTATAAGTTGTAACTCTTGAGATACATGACGTAGTCAACAAGGGTAATTAGGGAGTACGAATCCAGGTTTGACATTTCCAAACATGGATGGTGTCCTACCAAAAAATGGCCCGTCAAGGTGGATATACCCAGATGTTCGCAAAGTAAAGTCCAATGTGTGGAAACCAAATGAAGAAAAATTGACCACCGACTGGAAAAGACATGGTCCTGCACATGCTGCACAGTCCGTTCTCAAACTAGGGATTACAAACAAACATCTGCAGTCCATTCATCATAAAAGTGCCCTGCTTTCTCGCCATTCTTGATTCATAGTTTCCCATATATGCGTGGTATTTCATGGTTAAGTCGTGTGAGGGCTGCTATATGAACGATCGCATCAAAGAGCAGGAGTCAGTCGGAAAGTGAGTGCCACCGGATATCCTGTGAAAACGAAGCACTTAAACAGCAAAAGGTCAACGAAAAAACATGTGGCAAAAGATCCGCATCTGGGAAGCTCAAGGGGCATTTCTGCGGAGTATTGAACCAACAACTGACACTAGAAGGTTTACTATAAGCGAGGGGAAATGGGCATATCACCGCAACAACCATTGGGATCAAATTGCCTAAACTGTCCTTCAGTTGGTCAACCACAGATTGAGTTCCAACATGTTACAACATCCACCAGCCAAGATGATCAACAAAGATCGTTGAACTACTGCCTCCATATGCTCCACTTTAGTGGGTTTCTCATTGAGCGATCCTTCTCTGCAGAATTCCACACCAAGGTGCCCGGAAAAGTGCGGCCCGCCGTTGACTCTTTTCAGCCTATGGCCGCTGATTATTAAGCCTCTGAAATGAGTGACGTTGATGGGGATGTCACTGAGTCATACTAGTATACTGGATCCATATCCTCTCTTTGTTTCAGTTTCTTGACTACTTGCATGTAGAAAATGCAACAGGTTCTGATGTATGCAACATGCAACGGCTTTGAACAAGAATATTCGGGTGCTCCGAGAAAAAAAAAACTTTTCCCCAAAACAGCCAGCAACTTGCTGATCTACTTGCTGATCAACAACTATCAACATCACCATTTCCGGTAGCGACCATCCCCATTTTTCACCGCACCTTGTAGCGGATGGCGAAGACCATCCCCAAGGGATCCTGGGAAACTCACCGGGGGAAATGACTATTAAATACCAGTAATGCCAATGGGAAATCACCATTTTATCACTAAAAAACCAAGTTTTTATGAGTTGTGGAAAAAAAACATACTATTTATTTCCATAAAATATCATAAAATTATGTTAATCATATTATGTTAATATAAAATGTGAATCAGAAATTGTCACAAATGATCTGATAACTATCCGTTGGTCATGGTGATGGGCCAATGGCGATTTAATGAATGGGAATACACAGCGTTCACTGAATGGGATTGCCGGAGGTAAAATTCCAAGGGATTAGCTTGTGAAATCCCCTTTAGTGAGTTTATCAGAAAACAAAGTGGGGCAAATTGACCTTTTTAAGGCTGAACGCACCAAAAATGGTTGCATACCCTCTGATAAAATATCCGTGGCAACATGGCAACGGTCCAGGGCAGCAAGTCTCTGGAGACCATTTGGCCCATACATCCAACTACTGAGACATCATATTCCCATCATATTATTCCCATCATATTCACTTGGATCTACTAAAAAAATCCCCATGAATCATCCCCATGAAATCCCATGACTTCCCCATATGTTTACTGGACCAGTTTTGCTGGTTACATCTACTGTATATCCAGCATATGTTGATAAATGTACTTTGATCACTTGGATCCTCCCACAAAGATGACCCATATCATTTTACATCCCAATTGATATCGTCATTTTCCTAGCATTTTCCAACGTTCCCAGCATTTCCCCAGCACCTCCAAACCCGAAAAGGCGGCCAGTGGCCTGCGTGTATTCGCGTACGGAGGAGATGGTCAGCAGCGGAATGGACAGCTCCTCCATCAGGTTTTCACAGAAATTTGAACATCCCAAGTCCAGTCCCTACGACTTTAGCTACTTTAGTCTTCCGCCAATTTTGTCGGTTGCTCATATGTTTAGTGATAATTCATGAGAATTAATACAGTGTCATAGATTATTGGCTCTGACCCATGAATCCACCATTTGATTGGCTTTACACACTACGTCATGAAACATACGAAAGGTCAATCCAAATGTTGAGGTCTCAGGAAGTCCGGACACAGTCCTCAGTGGTGGTGAACCTCAGTGCTGAGATACATTGGGTGCGCTGGATCTATTCTTTAGATCATTGCAGTACAGACCAACGTGGGGCAGCCCGATATAAGTTGGTTTATACCATCCCATCCATCTAACTATGAATACGTATGATATATCATGATATCATGATATGTCTACACCATGTATACCATAAACATCCATCAACTCCGTAGAATCTTCCTAGTTTTTATGCAGATTTATGGTCGCCAACATTCTGTGGGTGAACTCCGTCCAGTCTCGGGCCACTGACAGGGCTGAGAGTCGAAAGACGCGACGACCTCCCTGGCCGCGATCCACTTGAAAGAGACCAGGGCCTGGCTTCGGATCCACATGGATCAGGGGTTGGCAACTGTCCCAATTTGGGAATATTGGACATCACCTTATAGTAGCCATTATAGACCATATACCCAATGGTTGGGTGATATTCAATGGGGACATTTAATGACCCATGTGGATCCACGGCTGGTCTTGGATGCTGCTTGGATGACCAGCCGGTGGAGCTCCTATGATAAATTTAGATGTCCTGAGGTATTGAAGGAGCTGCCTGGCGTTTCACCCGACAGGACCTGACAATCCTCAACACCCTGTGAGACGAAAGCCAATTTGAATCTTGCTGCCTCCAAAAGAATTGCGTTGAAGTCAATCGACCCAGCCAGATATACAGCCCATCATTCGATAAGAAAACTTCATGGCCAAATATTCATCAATATATATATATATTAATATAATTATATAAATATCATAAATATCTATATAAGTATTCAACCGTTATTCCTTCCTGGATAAATTGCTGTGATCCAAAGTTGGGTCATGAATTGGGCTCCCCGCCTGCCCATAGATCCGGAAGCCCATCCTTCTCAGCGTCGCCTGGGCATCCATGACTTGGATTTGTGGATGATGTGTCTATGACAAAAAGGAACCCCCCACATGCCCCAAAAAAGACCTGCCAAGTGGGGTACTGTCTGCTAATTTAACATAGCTATTGAAAATCACCATGTTTAATGGGAAAATCCACTATTTCTATGGTCATTTTCAATAGCTACCCTTAAATTACCAGAGGGTACATCATCCCTAACTTTACGGTTGAAGATAACCAGCTGATCCAATGAACAGCAGCGTGGGTCTTCTAAAGTTGGTCGTTGTTCATGGCCAAAAATCCGCGGTGGTGGCAATTCTCATCATGTCTGGGAAATCCACGAACGAAATGCATGTTTTGATGGGACAAAATCCCTAGCTTACAGATATACAGATATAATCAGATATACAGATAATACATCAATTTACTCACATTATCCCACATTAATATTTACCCACCTACAATCCCCTGGACATGGATTTAAAAAAAAAACGAATTTTCCAGGCCATGTTGGTCTCCTCTCGCCTTGCAGGACCCATTCCAGAACACCATGGCATTTCTCCGCTGGATTCGACCCAGAGCGAGATCTGGTGGCAGCATTGGGATGGTGGCAGGGTGTTTTTCAGGGCCCCTTCAAAGTGACCTCCAAATAGAGGTCCCTTAGACATGTAAAGATCAAATAAGATCAAAGGGTCAGTCATGACTTGAAAAGGCCACTTCTTGAAGTGCATGGCCCTTCAATGATGAAATCCACAACTATGTGATGGGTTCAAAAAGCTGTGAAAAGACTGTTGAAGAGTTTGTTGAGGATTCACACGCGCTGCGGCATCTGTCCCTCTGCATGTCCGACAAGCAAGACCAACCAAATCCTTGTTAACAAAAGATTCCTCAGCCCTACAATGATCCACATCTTGCCCAATGGTTTTGCAAATATCTCTCAACTTCCGCTCTGAAATGGTCCCCCAATCTGAAGAACTCAACAATCCACCAAAATTGACAAAACGATAGTTGGTGGATTTATTGTTGTCCCGTCTAATCATAATTAATCATCCATTTTTTCCTCATCATTTGATGACCATCTCCATCCGTCCACCGGTCGCCTCGGCGTTTCGGGCGTCTCCAGGGCAACACCTGGATCACCTTGCCGGGGCGAGCACCAACATGGTGACCATCCTGCAGATGGCACTGGGTGCACCATCCATTGTCCATTAACCATCCATTAACCATCCATTAACCATCCATTAACCATCCATTAATCATCCATTAATCATCCATTAATCATCCATTAATCACCATCCATTACCATCTTTCCATTTCACCATTCCAACACCCAGAAACGCCGCACCTTCTTCTGAGCATTCACTCTCAGGTAGCGCACGGAGCAAGCCCTGACGGTGCCAGGCACGCCAGGCACTGGGATCTTGACCTAAAATAGAGGGGTTCACCACCATGTGGCCACTGTGGAATTCGCCACTTCAAGTGATAATTGATTATTCAATTCCAAACAGTTTGAAGATGTCTGACATATCTGTGGACATGAACAGCCAAAAAGTGAAGACTGATCGAAACAAAATGTGGAAACATATTGTGACACGCACACAAACACACATACTCCAAACGAAAGGATGTTTATAGTAAGCACATGTAAGAACCATCGAACCCCAATTATAGAAGATATTCAGCTACCATTTCTGTTTGCTTTAATTGTTGCATATCTATAATTCAGGGGTCAATAAAAAACAACACCCATCAACACCCCGACCAATCCGCCGAGTTCTTCGCATTGCCAAGGGATGCCAAGGGCGAGCCGTCCGGCCTGAAGAATCTGCTCGTCACTGGGGTTCATCATGCAAATATGGCTAAGCATCGAAAGGAAAAGAAAGACACCACCAACCAGGAAACATCTGAACAATCATCACCTAATCTAATTATCTAATTCTTCCAAGAAAACATCTGGAACAAAAACAACAACAACAAAATGGGCGAATCCAACTATCCCCAGCTCCAACCATCAGCAAAATGTCCATCACCTCGCCTCGCGCCATGAAGCGCCTGGCCGTGCCGAGATCAACATGGAAGCAGAAAAGACCCAACAAAAAAGTGCAGAGTTTCAGATTTCTCCACTATAGCAAACATATATACGTATATATATATATATACATTATATATATATACATTATATATATATGTATATGTATATGTATATATATATATATACAATTATATAATTATATAATATTTATAATTGGCTAAATTCCATGACGCTGGAAAGTCATCGGTCTTGGAAAGTAGCAAGCGACCACTTTCAGCTCCTGCCTGCGCGACTGTGCTGCCAGGTCCCTCTTCAATGACACTCAAACGATGGGAGCCTGCTCGCGCATTGATCTCAAGACTCATCAGTGTGGATTAGGATCGCTAATGATTGGCGAGCAATACTGATGAATGATTGGGTCATCATTGATAATGACTATCATGATGACTTCTGATTGGAATAATGGTTGGTAATGGTTGGTAATAATGATTAGTTCACGATCTGAAATTCATGATGATCTGGCGACAAACACATGGGCATAATATATCGCACAATGCTTGATTTACCATCACATGGAAGCGCCAAAAACTGGACTGACTGGGAGATGCAGTAGACTGCCGTGGTATGGCTACTGGGATTCCATGTGACAGTTGTTGTAAGTTCTTTTCAGGTATGTTATGTCAACAAGAATTATATCTAGATGCACAAAACTGATACAATCTGATAGGCAACACCGATCAACTGAATTGACAAGCCCGTTTGTTCAATCAAAGAAACACCACAAACTAATCATACTCCCAATTTGTTATGAAATCCAAACCATGTCAGCAAATAATGACATCATGGAGTATGTATGACAGTATGTCATGAATCCAAAACTCATTTCTTGCGCAATGGTTGATAAATTCCATATATTTCGCAAATATCAACTAGTACCTCCGATGAGGTGGATTGGGTTAGTAATAACAATTAGGGATGGCAAGTTAAAACATGCTCTCATGTGTTCAACCCACCAAAACGTACCCACCCCATAATATGTATATAATGATATCAAGAATGGATAGAGTGATGGAATATACAAATGCTAAAGGAGTCAGAGGATTTCAATGGTCGCTTCATTTGTACTTCATATAATAAGGGAGGATAATGATCTTGGTCTAGCGTTGTTAACACTGACCCCAATGGCAAGGCAGCACAGCACTGTAGCATGTCTTGGCAATCGACACTGGGTGGAGAACCTCAACACTTTGATGTAAAACACTTCTCAAAAGCCAATCGATCTTTGCACCCATCACTCTTTTTGATTGTAAAGATTGATTGGGTTTTGAGAAGTGTTTTACATTAAATACTAGCACCATAAAACACGATAAAAAGCCATGGTTACATTGGTGTTAAATGCAAAACATGGGTCACATCCTCAAGCCACCATCCTCACATCCCAAGCCTGCGGCATCCTTTTGTCCCTCCACCTACTGGGCATTGCAACTAGAATCTACGCGCCAAGGGAGGATTCATCAAACGCCAGTTGTTTTCTTGGTCTCTTGGGTGCTTCCTCCATATTCTCTCAATCCATCTATCTGCCTAATAAAGCTTCCGATGGGGGCTACCAGCAAACCAAGGTCTCATGGTTTCAATAGGAATACATGACGCTGGCTATGATGTCATGTATGCCATGTACAACTGCTTGGTGACCTCAAATATACTCAAATGTCCCTGTATGGCATGAAAATATGGACTTTCAAAATGGTTCAAACATATGGGAACTCAAATAAATGTTGATGGTTTATCACAATTCTCATTATCAATATTGCAATATGTTGCTGCAAATCAATCATTCTCAGAGAGATCCATATTTCAAACCTGCACAAACCCACCATGGAGGTTTCCTAAACATGAATGAAGTCATGGGGGATTCCCAGCAGTCGTCACCATGGTTGTTGTTAACCGATACCAAGTCATAGCTTCCAAGGTCTTCCCGCGGGGGTCCTTGTTGATCTCCAAGGTGCGAAACGCCGCCACGGATGAGCGCTGCTTCATGGCTCGCCTGACACGGAACTGGGGAAGCCTGGTGCTGGAGTCATTGGGGTGGTTGAAGTAACGGAAAGATGCACAAAATTGCGATTTAACAAGCAGAATATTGTGATATGTATATATGTATTAATTAATATATTATTATAATATATATGTTATTATATACCATGGTGATATGTATATGTATATTGATATATGTTACTGTATATATATAATACTATTAATGACGTGGGAAAATCGGGTTGATCTGAGTGAAACGGGCACGTAAATCGTGGGTTTCCTGCCAAGTTGTGCTGATCTCCAATTCTGGGACTGAAACATTCTTGGAATTCAAAGACTGCAAACCACGTATACAGTTTCTTTTGGCAAAGCGTTGCCTAGCAACACAGTCAGTCCTTCAATGTCCACTAATGTCCACTAATGTTCATGTTGGGGGGAAGTCTTCAGATCAGGAACATGTCCATGTCATCGAACAAATTGCGGAAGTTTTTCCATGGCCCACTTTGAGCAGCCGCCGGAACCTCGCCGCCTCACGCATTTTCCGAGCACCTCCAAGGCTGGCATTCGGGTGAGGTGCTGATGACACGGCCTGATCCTACTGGTTGATGGATATGTGTTGCCAGTTCGTGATTTTTTCATGAAACCATGTGAAACCAGCTATAGTACTTAGATGTACTTAGTAATTGCTTGTTGTATCGGTGTAAATGATATTGTAAGTAAGGACTCCCTGACATGGACTCGCTCCGCACTGACTCATACATTCATACCGCTAATCCACATTTATGAGAAATACATGCACAATAATGTTTGTCTTTTTTATTATTGTCTATGACTATGATTTCAGGTCCTTCAATCCTTACTGTATTTCTCATCACTTGATCATCCTTCAAAAGGTGATGTGTGTCCACAAACACACACTTCAACCTTGCTAGGTAGTCTCTTTTGATTTATGTACTTTATTAGTTTCTTTGGTTGTTATATTATGTAATATATTGTAATATGGTTTTGTTTGAGAATAAGGTACCCCCCCGGAACGTTGATGGTCAGCATGTTCCCTGCTCAAATGACTAGTTATACTAGCTATACTAGTTTCTAAACTATCCATTCATCCATTCCAACAGTTCCAAAAAATAATTGGTTAACCATTATACCACAATGCTTGATTCTTCCCCTTGGGCGCTCAATCGGATCGAAAATCCGGCCCTCCTGACAACTCGCTGGTCGTGTGGGGTGAGCCCACAGGTGTTCCTGGGAGATGGTCGACGTTTAGCCCCATGTGGGGCCCCGCAGTTTTGTGTCGGTTTATAACACCCCTATTAGCTATAGTTATAGGTATCATAAACTATAGTTATTGAAGTTATTTGCACCAACTTAGCTATCATAAACGGGGGCCCCACATTCATGTGGCCAGAAAGGGAATCCTTATGGCTGTATCAATCTCTATGGATTGATGACCATGGAACTGAGAAGACCAAAATCGGATTAGCGGCTGGGACATGGGGATCCCTGACCTTTTTTTTTGGTGATGAGATGTGATGAGGCAAACATGATACCCTGAATTAAAGCTATCGTCGGTGTTCGGAAGAACCATCAAAATCTCGAACCACTCTTGAACCACCCAAAATCTCGATGTTTAGCTCCCCGAAAAGAGTTCGGTCATGGGAAATCCCCTTCAAAATCGGCGTTTCAATGGGACATGCTGTATCATATACAAATAGGGATATCCAAATCACATTGGCAAAGGATCATGGCCAAGTGAGTTCATGTTTTAAGGCAAGTCACTGTGATTTGGCAAATGAGTCAGAATTGCCAAGGGCGGTAGCCCATCAGTCATCAACCACATTAGAAAGCACCTTTGAGTAACTTCATCATTGGGTAGAATTGAGTCAGGCACTAATTGCAACGACGATATCAGGGGATTATCAATTGCTTATTCCGCAGCCAGCACCCCACGGACAACTGGATGGAATTACTATCAACCTCTCACCAACACCAATCAAAGTGCCCTGACGAGATCTGACCAGTAGCGATTCCCCAGTATTTTCATCAGTAATTAAGTAGCCGTTGGATCGTGTACATGTTGATTCGGTTAACGTTGCGAATAACTCGGGCAGATTCATCACGACATATCACGACCAATGTCTACTTGCAATTGGGCCATGTTGACAGTAGATGTTGGTGAACAATTACCGTACTTGCACAATATGGGTAATCAGTCCATTCATGTCAACATCTACCCATACTATCCAAGTGACGTTTACCAGTCGTAATGTAGGCACGTTATTATTTCAGTTGCATAATGTAGTAAAATCAAGATTAGTCACGTATGCCATCGATAAAAAAAACGTGATTAATATTGGTTATACTAGATGATGTACTACATGATTAGTTTGCATTTGGAGAATCAATTTGAGTATAATCATGTGTATATATATATATAAGATTCAATCATGTATACCCTCTGGTAATTCAACATCATGGAAAATCACTATTTTTAATGGGCACATGTGGATGTAAGTGAACATCGTTAAAAAAAAAAAACGCACAAAAAAAACTGATTGCGAATCGGTTCCACTGTGTTGATCTCCATTTACTCAGTAAAACCTCATACTCTAATCAATGTATTCATTTCGCTGGTCACTACCCCGCCTCAAATGGACAAACACATGACAGAACCATTTACCATGTGGAGTTTGGGATTCTCCAGTTATGAATTGTGGTAATCCCCATTTGTTCTTCATCAGTAAAATCCCAAAATCATCAGCCGGTCATCATTCATCAACTTGGTGACCTCATCAGTTTATTTTAATTTGATGATTATGATCTTCCTTATCCATAGTCCATTTAACAAAGATGGTTTAAATCATGGAATTAACCATCATGTTGAAACGATTTATCATCAACCCCCAACTCTACCTTAAATCAATCCATATCATTTAGTAAAATCCCCTATAACTAGTCTATAAATCATAGTTGTATCCCCATTTAACAACATCAAAACCCAAACGGCCATCTCAGCGCCTCACCTGGCTGACCTGGGAGCCGAGCTGTGGAGGTCCTGCGGAAAATAACAGCGACATGCCATTGAAACATATCCATATCATTCTACATCTATATATAGATGTAGTTCATTATACTTAACAACTAAAAATAATTTAGATATAAATCATCTATAAAATTATAGAAATGCAAATATGATCAACATCCATCGTTAGTTATCAGAATCAGAATATCATAGTTGGACCGAATAAATCAACCAAAATCAGAGGCGATGCATCTGATTGTCGGGCCTCGAAGATTCCAATGGACCTGAGACTTTGCTGATTCGGCTTCAACCATTGAAATCTAGAGATCAGGGCCACTTGGATTCCAGGGATTGATTGCAACATAATTACTAAATATATATATATACATCTGTGTGTGTATTTTGCGTAATTGATATTGTAAATTGGATAATATAGATATTTATAGTTTAGGCTTATATATGGTTATATAATTATATCCGTTGTATGTACGTGACAACGTCATCAAATAACATGGAACGTACTAAAATCATCCCATTGGTCAAGTGCCAAATGTCGAGTGTTTGATGTGGGTGATCTAATTCTGTGCCCCAATCTGTGCTTGAAATGAGGTTGTACCGTAGGCCGTAGGCTTTAAAAAAAACTGGCGCAAACTATTTACGAGATATAAATAAGATGCGAGTGTCTGATATATCTGATGTGGGTGATCCAATTTTCTTGAGCAGTTTGCTTTGCCAAAAGTTATTGTAATTTCCCAACTTCAGCCCGAGCTCACGCATTTCGCGTCTCTTTGTCACAGATTTGAATCCTTCACAGACAAGAGTTGTAAAAAACAAATCAGCAAGCCAGAAGGATGCCCTGCATATCCAGACTCCGCAGACTGCTTGACAGTATTGGCAATGTTTCAATCACATTGGGTTGCAGTTGCCTCCGTTCGGGAAAACGATTTTTTGCCCAGAGTCAATTTTGAAGTTTGGTGGGCAGCGTCATATGTCTCAAACTTGCGTTAAACTCATCACCCACCAAACTTAAGCTTTGAAGACTGCCTGGCAAAGTGAGGCCCTCACGGCTCTGGTTGAACCGATTCCCAAATGTCAAGTTCTGCAGATTGGCTGGCCACGACACATGCTTCAGGCTCTGATTGAACTCATGACAAAAAGCCAAGTATTCAAGACTACTTGGCTAAGTCACGTGCTCAAGTTTCTGATTGAATCTATCTCCGGAAATCAAGCTTTGAAGATTGGCTGGGAAGATCGCATGTTCCAAGCTTTGATTGAAGTCATGACTGAAGGCAAGCTTTGAAGACGGGCCGGCCATGCTACTCGTTCTATGCACTAACTGAACTGATGACCTAAAATCAGGTTTTGAAGGCTGCCGGGCAACGTCACGTAATTAGTCCAGGCTGTGATTGAAATCAAAACCGAAAACCAAAATTTGAATTCCGTTCATTTGGCAATGACAAACGCCCTTCCCCATGAGAAGAAATTGTCAAACTCTTGAGACCGCTAGGGAACGTCACCTGCTCGAGGCTCTGATTGAACTCAGATTTCAAACTTAATGTCTGAAGACTATACTAGCCAACACCGCATCTTCCAGGCTTTGATTGAAGCTGTAACCAAAAGCTAAGCTTTGAAGATTGGCCGGAAACGTCGCATGTTCCAGGCTTTGATTGAAACCGTGCACAAATTTCAATGGTTGCCAACATACAGCCCCAAGCTCGCTCCAACATGCCCCTTGGGACATGTAGGTTGCCAACATACGGCCCCAAAGGCGGTCCAACAGGCCCCATAAGACCTGTAGGTTGCCAACATACAGCCCCAAACTTGCTCCAACATACCCCATGCTACCTGTAATTTGCCAACATACGGCCCCAAACTCGCCCAACATTCCCCTGTATGCTTGTGCGAGTTTGGGGCTGTTGGGCCGCCTTTGGGGCTGTATGTTGGCAATCTACATGTCCCATCGGATGTTGGAGCGAGCTTGGGGCTGTATGTTGGCAACCTACAGGTCCTATGGGGCGTGTTGGAACGGGTTTGGGGCTGTGTGTTGGCAACCACAGGTCCCACTGTGGCAACTTCACCCTTTCGAGCCCCTGGATGAATTCAAACCCGAAAGTCAACTCTTAAATACGGCTTGGCAATGCCACCCGCTCCAGGCTCTGGTTAATGCCAGAGCCAAAAGTCAAACTTTGGAGGCTGCCTGGCAGTGTCACACGCTCCAGACTCCAAGTGAACACAGCATCAAAAGACAACATGTGCAAACAGCGGGGCAAGGTCACCCTCTCCAAGCTTGTGTTGAAGCTATTTCTGATGGTCAAACTTTGAAGACTGCCTGGCAAGCTCATGCATTCCAGGCTTTGGTTGAACCTATTTCCAAAGGTCAAAGTTCGAAGACTGCTTGGCCATGTCACACACTCTAGACTCTGATCAAGGCTGTTTTCGAACATCAAGTTTTGAAGACTGCTGGGCAAGGCCACACCTTTGAGCCTTTGAGGCTCTCATTGAATTCCAAATCAAAAGCCAAGCTTTCCAGCTCTTGCAAGGTCTGGTGGAATTTGAGCGCTGAAGCACCATGATGCAGGGCCAGTTTTCGACGTTTCCTGGATGCCAGTTGCTCCGAAACCATCCGTCGCACTTCCCGGCCAGAGGCGGAAGGGAGACTCTGACCGTCAATCCATCATTCCCGAGCCATTGGCCCCGGACGATCCAAAGGTAGCGCTGGAAGACATGGCAAGAAATTGCTGTGTGTGAAACTTTCCAAGCTCGTTGAGAATACAAACTGGGTGCAAACAGTGAGATGCAACATGACCAAAGAAGCTACTTATCTACATCACTGCTGGGTTTGGCATATGTTTGCAAAACATTTGCAAGACATTTGCACAACACTAGTCACATTGCAAAGACGCGCACTGGCATGTGCTCAGCCACATCTTGGACATATTGAAATTTGCAGCGGTTCTGGAGGTGGATGCAGGAATGGGTAGCCGGTTAAACATGGTTTATTTTATGGGTATGGTATGTATCAAAATTATCAATCCGTATGTATAATATATGGGTGATTTAGTAGTGCGCAAAAACAGAGACATTTTTTCTTGGGTCCATTGCATTTTCGGTATATGCTCGCAATCTGCTTCCATTAAAGTCATTAAAATCTCGTAGGGAAAAACGAACCAGAATGCAACCATGTGGACAAGCTTCAGAAAAAAATGCTTCGTACTCTTGCCTGCATTTCTTCATTGGTGGACAATTTGTTCTTAGCGGCGGCTCAATTCAATCAAGGAGGCTGCATTCCTGCCGGACAGCTTTTGTGGCTGCAACGCATTTTCAACTTATCCTTTAGCAGCCTGCAGGTGCAGACCCGGTACTTGTGACAGTGGTGTTTTCGATGGTGAGATCAAGCTGTGGTTTTGGCCAAAGAAAGCAACATCACAGAAAGCCGACTTTCAGCATCTCTCTGGGTTCATCAAATGTGTCCAGGGCGACCAAAATCCTGAGACTTCATGCAGCGCACTCTTGGCCACGGCAACAGCGACTTGATGTAGTTGAAGTTGTCGATCGATCATTCGATTCCCCAGTGTGGAGTTTTTGCTGCGTACTCTCGCCATTCCTTGAAAATCTGCGGGAGTTGGGAAGAAGTTCTGGTGTGGGCTGCAAGTGTTCATCCGCCTACGCTTTCCAAGACCATTTAGTATAATCATGTATAATCAAGTACCTGTTGAAACAACATGTAGCCTCCAATACTCAAACATGTCACTTGGAAATCCACTTAAGCTATGGTGTTTTGCTTGTTTTCCCAGCTACAAAGCTTCATGTATAGAGGACTTTCCAGCCACCTTTGATTACCGGATAGATCGCTGCTATAGATTTCTGGATGAACATGGATGAAACCTAAAGGAACTCACCAGTGCTGCAAATATTTCGCCACCCCAAAACCAGAAACGACAAGTGGAAATGTAGCCCTCTGGTAAACGTTTACAGTTTGCGAACTGGAAAATAGCCCAGTCGAAATAGTTGAGTAAAACCCAGCTATAAAATGGTGATTTTCCATAGTTTTTTTGTATGTTTACCAGAGGGTAAATCAGAAAAATCTATGACACGTAGATAGGGATGAACTACAACATCTTGATCATGTTTCCATCGCAGTCTATGTTTTAGGGATGCAAGAATACACTGGGAACGCGTCAAACACCACCCTGGTGATGGTGAACACCCGAAATGACAAACGGTCGTCATGCTATGTCATGTTGGGATGTAAATGCTATTTTGTTGTGGGGTTATTTATCGTTTTTGACCTGTACTCGTATGAGTTTATCTCAAAATACAGGATCATCACATTTCCAAATAAAGTTGTATTTTTGGAATAAATATTCATAATTTTCTGCAACTACACCCATACAAGTATCATATGAATCATATGGTTGTTCTTATAAAATTATATCCAACTATCCCCAGCAAAAAATCCCAGTAATATCCCAGTTACATCTCACGTAAACCACCGGTCATCAGCGAGCTTCATCCGGAAACTCCGCTTCCAAATACCTTTCCTCCAAGGGAACGACGTAGCCGCCCACATAAGCAATGAAGGGAATGGACATGATGCCAGCCCACCACGTATTCCTGGCTCTGAATGGCTGGGATGGGCTGTGCTTTTTAAACATTTTATGGTTTCAAAATGTTCAAATCATGGCTTTTACCATTAAAGATTCGGATATATACCATTTGAAATACGGAAAAACTTAGTTGATCCAAAGAAAACAGACGCAGAAGAGACCCAGTGAGGCAAACATGGCCAGATTAAGGACACTTATAATCATGAACTCGTCTCCTGCCGGCAGCTATCCCTGGGAGGGCAAGGCTTGACAGTTTCACCCAGCCAACTGTTCAGCATCATAGATAATCTGATTGAAATTCATGGTATATGATGGTATTATACGATATTATATGTATCTAATTTATCTAATCCAGTAATTAACCCATATTACTGAATCATGGGTATTATATGTCCATGTTCAACCCCAAAGCAGGGATTTTTCGTCGACGTGCTTCCTGCAGAGTTTTTCGATGGATGGAGATTGCTGTCTGTAGATTACATCTATCCCCCTTTTTGTTGGCTTATGAATCCCATGGAAAATCACTAGTAATGTTACCCTACTCTTAGTAAAGCAACAAGAAACCCTCCATATGGTCTATACCACCCATCTAATTATAGATATCATAGTAAATTGTTGGAACTGGTTTACTCATTTTCCTACTACTTTCCTAAGACGATTCCAAAACTTCATCCCTCCAAGCGTTGTTTTCTGTCACCGGCGCCACCGCTGTCACCGTCGCCACGGCTCTGGAGGATGCCCAGTCCGAACATGGTCAGCAACATCCCAAGGTACATCGGATGACGACCTTGGAAAGCCCATGTGGGGACATAGGCCTGAAAAAAACTGGGGCCTCATATATGTATATGGTCACCGACAGAATTATGGAAAAAAAAAACGTTCAACTTAGACAGGCGGCGCCTGCATCCGATTTTTCCATAATTGGATTTTTCCCCATAAGGGTTCAAAATATCCCGGAAGTGATCCGAACCTTTTTTTTTTCCATAATTCTTGGAGGTGGCCATTATTTCCATAATTGATTTTTCCTG
>Ga0126342_10007941_pt1 | contig 18971 bp, 20 predicted proteins | sample Cyp1metagenome_FD_92528 | JGI IMG/M metagenome (GOLD analysis project Ga0126342, IMG submission 92528) | Coral microbial communities from Lord Howe Island, Old Settlement Bay, Australia - Cyphastrea 1 metagenome | ecosystem: Host-associated > Invertebrates > Cnidaria > Coral ... | reverse complement strand
TATATATATATATATATATATATGTATATATATATGTATATATATATATATATGTATATATATATACATGTATTAATTTTCAATATACTGCTTAATGATGTATGCATGTAGTATATAATATAGTAACATAGCATTAAATACAATTTAATCTAATTCAGTATAATGCAATATGATATGATATGATATAGCATAATATAATATACATGATTTAATATGATATACATAATATAATATGATATGATATATTATGTTATGATAATATATATATATATACGATATAGTATTGTGTAGTGTTATAAAAAGTAAAGTGTAGTATAGTATAGCATGATATGATAGAGACAATGAAAGATAATATGATATAGTATCATATAATATAATAAGACATGATGTAATACAATACAATTTGTTTCGCAATTTAAATTGTAATGGAAGATAGTAGAATATAGTATAGTCTAGTACTACATATAATATGATGTAATTCGATGTAATGTAATGTAATATAGTATAGTATACTGTAGCATAGTCTAGTATAACATAATATTGCATAAATAACATGATATATTATAACAGGATAATATAGTATAACATAATATAGTATCTATAATATATATATATATATATATTAATACATATATATAATATAATATAATATAGTATGATATAATCTAGTAGAGTATAACAAAAGATACTATAACATAACACATTATGATTGAGTACAGCATAGTATAATACAACATAATATGATACAACCAATCGTGGACTTTTCAATGGCTGCATTTTTGCCACCCAAGTTCCTTTGGCACTTCGTTGGGGACATTTTCATCCGTTGCTGGAATCGAGGTGAAGGCGTTGCATTCACAACAAGTCTCTGAGCCGAATCGAAGGCTGTGGTGGCTAGGGTTCTCTGGAGGATGACTCTAGCAGTTTAACAGCTTGCAGAACGTCACCATTTTGCAAAAGCGGTAAGTCATCGAAGTAAATGGGCCATCTAATACTATACCAGTGTGCAATCTAATACTATATCATCTAATATTATACCAGTAAATGACGGACCATCTAATCTATATACTAGCATTTGACAATGGACCATCTAATACTAAATTATCATAATATATATGTATTTAGCAGAGGGTTGCGACAGATGATTTGAAGCTCCGATCGTCGCGATCGTCGCTGAGGTTACTCGAAGGATCCGATGGTTGCGCAATGCAAGGCCGGTGATAAACAGCACCTTCCCCCTTCCAAAAAACAATGTTTTGCAACACACTTATGTATGTAAAATGAAAATCGTCTAATGTATATATTATATATATATATATTATATATTATATATATAGATGTATACATATATATATATATATATATTCCCATATTTTTTCATGTGTGTATCCCCCACAGTTCCCAATTCCACGATGGTTACGCGCCGGCTTAGTAACGAATTGAGTTCGCACGCCAGGATGGAAGGGTCAAGCCACACTTCAACGTGTCCAAACCGGTCCTGAATCTGCCCACGCCTAATATGGTCAGACTGCCTCTACTTGGGGTGAAAAATCTGGGCCTCAAGTGCGAAATAGTTTGGGAAGCCTGCAGATTCAATTCTCAAGTTTTCAAAGCCAACTATGGTCAGGTTCCAAACTTGAAGCAGAACTTTTTTTGTTGGGGTTTGTTGGCGTTTTGGCTTTTGTTTTTTTTTCTCCCTATTCTGAAAAGATGAATCTACCAGATGCCAGGACAAGCTGGAGTGCTTGACCATGAAGGTTCGGCCACAGTTCTTTTCTGAACTTGTCTGTCACATCGGCTGCCTCATCCACACAAGGGGTTTTTTGAATCCCAATCACTGCAAGATTCCAAGCATTTCTTCCCTCCACCTTTTGTTATGTCCTTTGCCATAGATTGCCATAGATGCCATAAGCTCATAGATCAGTTCCAGTTCTTGTAGTTTTTGTTCCAGCTCCGTACTTCCATTTTGATTAACCTGTTCAGTCTGGTGGCTGCAAGACCATCACGGACAAGATAAGCTGCATCAGCATGGCACCTGGGGAAATGCCAGGGCAGGCAGCTTCTCTTAGAGTCATCGTGCAAAAATCTCTGGGTAGCCCCAAAGTTGATCTTCGAGGTGTCACTCTGTTCATTTTCCCATGGGACCGACCTGTCTCAATGGGAATTTCAGGATCCTAAATTGGAGGTACCTACCATATATGAGGCCTATATAAGGCCTATGTAAGGGAATATCCCCACAAAATATAGCCTTGTATGGTACAGTACCTCCATTTTAGGATCCTGAAATTCCCATTGACTGTCGGGAAATATCACCATTGAAGACCACCATTTTTTCGCCTTTAAGGCGGGGAGCTCCAAGCCAATGGGAGCGGCGCTAATCGTGCGGATAAAAATGTCCTGATGAGATGAATATGACCCCGGACCCCCCTTGATTTCCCATTTCCCATTGACAAATTTCATGTTCTGACCAGCAAACTGCGAGTGATCAGTTTGTTGAGTAGGGGCCAACATTCTTTGCCCAATTTTCAAGAATGACCAGCCAATCTATTGCATGAGTGGATCTCAAGTTTGAACCCATACTCGGAAACTCCACATTGTTGGGTAGAAACAATCACTTTTTATGTGCATCATTTTCGATTTTGATTACATGGGTGTCAAAGTCCAATACAAAGAAAAGTGCATAAAGACAGGCCATGTTCTGCTTTGTCTCAAACCAAGCCACTGGCTAGCGGCTACCACAATTTTGACCCTTGATCTTTGATGTATCGTTCACAGAAGATAAGATCCAGAGTTCAAGAGACCGATTCTATCCCAATTCTTGTTGGTTATCCCCTTGTTGACAACATACAGCATACCCTGTATATATATATATCCTGTACACACATACATATATATATATAATATATGTATATATGTATAATATATATATATATATATGCACGCATACATCCCGTGAACAGTATCCCCAAGTATTCACATCACCTACGTGGATGGGGACCTTGAGGCAGTCGCGATGGCTCCGAGACGGACTCCGAGGGCGGCCTTGCAATCCGTGGGCAGCCGTGCGTGTGGTGCGGTGGAGGGTGGGGTGACCCAAGGTGACCCAAGGAGTTGGATTCGGAGGTGTTTGATGGGTTTTGGATGGGTTTTGGGCAGATTTTGGTGTTGTTCCATTGGGAATGGGTCAAATCCCTGGAGCAAAATAGCTGGGAAATGGAGGTTCATCCGAAGAAATATGGTATAGTAGGTTTTGTTCCTCATTTTGTTGTTGTTCTCATATTTCTTGTGCTTTTGGATTGGATGAATTTCTACGGAAGGGACTTTGGAGATCGTGGATTGGCGGTTTGGAGATTGATCAAGAGCGCTTCGGGCAGAACATTGACCGCTCCGAATCTGCGGGCTCAAGTTACCAATGGCTTTCATGGGAATTGAACCACAAAACAACAACTAGGTCAGGCAAGTGAAAGCAGCAGACCAAGTGAAAACTGAAAGTGCTGACACTAAAATGTAAAGGACAGCTGGACATGCTGACACCTCTCTACATACTCTGTCCTTCTCACCAGAAACTTTTAAAAGCTGTGGAATTACCACCATGAGCGCGCCACTGTGTTTGTGTGATCCACCGGAGAGTTCCGTCAAAGCGGTCGCTGGGAAGAGCTCCAAGCACGCAGGGCGAGAGTTTTGGAGCTGTCGCATCTGTGACTTCTTCCAGTGGCTGGATCAAGGTGGCACCACCTTATCCGCCGCCGGAGCCCGGTGCCGTTGTGGCCATCCCAGTCATCTGCGGATTACCCGAAAGGCCGGAAGCAACTGCGGCCGATCCTTTTGGACCTGCGCCAACACGGGGGGCTACAGCTGCGGCTTCTTTCAATGGGAGTCAGATGACTGGGAACCACCCGATTCACAGTCGAGTTCCACAGATTCCGAGGATCAAAGCTGCAAGAAGTGTGGGAAAGTCGTGAAGGTGATGACCGTGAATGAGAACAATCAGAAGGGTAATGCAGGTGGGGCAGTTGCTGGACTTTCTACCAATAGATTCAAAAACGATGGTGGATGACTCGAAAATGGTGGTGTTTTGCTATCACCACATGGGTCAACAACTCTGAGGTGGATGAGGTGACCCCGCCCCATCCTTGCTGCTTATTTGCTCCCCATGTTAATGAAAACTCCTCCATTGGTGCATGCCTTCATGGTCATCACTACAAGCGGACATTTTGGTTATGCAGGTTGATGGGTCATGTTTTTGGTGCCGGGCATTTGAGAGGCTCGCGACTGTTGTCATTTTTTGAATTCTACTATGAAAATAACATTGTGTGGGGGGTGGGGTGGGGTGGGATAATAACGTAATTTGCACTTCCACACATATAATACATCTGTACGCTCTCTTGCATTTCATTCACATCCACACATACGTCATGCTACGCTTCTGTAAATTCTTTTGCACTTCCACACATACGCCATGCTACGCTGCAGGTTCTCTGGCACTTCCACACATACGTCATGCTACGCTGTAGGTACTCTTGCACTTCTACACATGCGTTATTCTACGCAGCTGTATGTTCTCACCCTATGATGATGACAATAATGATGATAATGATAATAATAATGATGATTATGTTGATGTTGCTGACGGTACTAAAGTTTCGTTTTTGAGCCTTTTCCATTCCCCCCTAGAAAATGTTTGAAAAGTGACGACAGTCGCGAGCCTCTCAGATGCCCGGCACCTTTGTTTTTGCACCCCCAGATAGTGGTGTCATTTGCTACTAAATTGGTTTCCACCCAAAAATAAACAGCCCAGGGATATTAAACATTTGACATCACACTGCCTATTCCAACTGTACCCCTCTCCAGGTCGCCTGTACTACCGCTGCCCCTGCGGCACCTTCGATTGGCTCAGCGCGCCCAAACCCTCCCCGCTGAGCGCGGCATTGCCCGGCAGTGCCGAGTATGTGGTGGACGAACTGACCCGACGGCAGTTGCAAAAGCTGGGGACCCAAGGGGATCAGTTCGTAGCCACCAAACGAGTGGCTCAAAATCAAGCCATGGTGGGTTCGTTTTCGAAGTCATGGGCGTACCCAAATCATCCACGTCATGGATGACCATGACTTAGTATTGAAACCCAGTTTGTGACGACTGGGGATCCAGTTTGATACCAGTCCTCTTTTCTTGGGGGATGATGAGCAGACTGAAGTCGGGTATCTCGGAGGTATTTGATACAGGGAGGGATTGCAATCATCGGTCCTGCTCCCAGTTAGAAGTTATGAGGTAGACATACAACCAACAGACTATGGACACAAATATGGGGATGCCAATGAACACAAACAGGCAAAAAAGCCATGAACAATCCATATCTAGCGAGGAGCGAGCACAGTAGTCCTTGGAAAGGATCAGGACAGTGATTTCGGGTGTGATGTTCCATGTGTTTTTGAGTGATCGATGCCTGCTTCGCCCTGTACCAGAATTGAGACAAACATGGAGACTCTGCTTCCAAAGGCTCAAGCCACCGCGAAAACTACCCCCAGAATCCAGTGGTTTTTTTCGTCATTTCCCCATCATATTCTACCCTCTGGTAAACTAACATAACTATGGAACATCACCATTTATAGTGAATTTTCCCATGAAAAACACGGTGATTTTCCATAGTTATGTTAGTTTACCAGAGGGTAATTGCCATCGAGTGGGGGAAATCCTTTCCGGACAAAGCCAATTCGGTGGCAGGCTCTTCGACATTCCCTGTGGCACCAAGACTGGCGTTGGGCGCGACTATCGCGAAGATGGTGTGACTCCCTACGACTACCTCAAGGTGAGTGACTCATGGATGGTATCAGCATTGGGTGCTAACTCGTGGTAGAACGGTTTAAAATGGACGTATTGCCTTCAATACCTAGACTGTTTACGTTTTATCGGGAATTATGGCGGTATATTAATTTATATATTAATCTAGATTGAATGATAGTGACATTTCTCTAAATTGGATGTATCAGCCAGCCATGAAACGATCTATAGATAGCTGTCTCACCATACAAGGCCTTCAATGGATAGCTGTACCACCAAAAGTGCCTGAAAAAGGGATCAAAATCCACTAGTCAATACCTATCTTCCCTATCAAAACAACATACACAACATTTGGAGGGGTGTACCATATTTCCAAACACACCCATGGCTCCAAAATATTCAGATTTCAGGTGGAGTGCGCCTGGCGAGTGTCGAACCACCAGCGAGAGAAGCGATATGTGGAGTTCGTGAAAACTCTTCCGAAAGTGGGGCAGGAATGCTGGGCCGCTGGGCCGGGTCTGGGTCGGGGAAATGGCAGGTCAAGCAACGGCCTAGCTTTGTCATGTCAGCTGGTTCTGTGGCTAATGGCTGACTCAGAGACCAAGGAAAAATGACTGGCTTGAAGGGATTAAATATGAGTATCCCCAAGCTGTAGTAGCGTTGATTTTGGGATCGGATTTCCGGTGAGGATTCCCTGGTGCAGTCCAAGCTCTCTGGGATGCAAGATGCTCTTCTCTCCAGGCCCTTAGAGGCCGGCAAGAACGAGATGCTGCTGCTCCACGGGACAAAACCGGAGCATTTGTACAACATCCTTTTTGAAGGCTTGGATCCACATCTCTCCATGGATGGGCTGTTTGGCAAGGGAACCTACTTGGCTGAAGACGCTGCGAAGGTGGACCAGTATCTAACGAAGGATCCGGCATGGAAGGGCAATGTGCCCGAGCATGACTTGTACGCCTTGCACAAGAAGCTCTATGAGAGGGGCGTGAAGCATGCCAATGAGGTCTACTATGCCTTGGTATGTCGAGCGGCTCTAGGAGAGATGGTTGTCACTCAAGATGGCGCCACTGCTGTGACTGGCAAGAAAATCTTCAAGGACCAAAGTCGATCAGCTTTGAAGGGAGGGAAGGTCAGCATCCTGGCAGAGGTCGGGAAGAAGGTGAAACGCTTCCGAGAGTTTGTGGTTTTCGACCCAGCTGCTTTGAACATTGACTTTCTGGTGGCCTTGAAGCGGGTCAGGCACTACTGTGACTGCGGGCAAGCTGCAGTGCAGAGAACGGTGACCAATGGGAAACCCGAAAACTTTGGACGGGACATCCTGTTTTGTCCACTGGGAAATGCTTCAGGTGGTGGCTGTAAATTTATTCAGATGCTGCCAGTTTGCTATTGTGGACGATCAGCAGAAGTTCAATACAAGAAGAATGGTGACAGATACTTCCGATGTGGATCCAAGAGGAACTTCTGCGACTTCAAGGAGCGGGCTGACATGGGGTGACCAAACGGTTCTTTTTGAAAATCCGAGACCCTGACAGTTGATGGACTCTCCTTCAACCCACGTGGGCCCCAAGAATGGCTTTGAAAGATTATACACTTGCCTCATCAGAAGTGCTAAATTCTTGGGTTCTCTAGTTCCATTTTCACAGTGTCTTAATGTGGATGTGCATCCCAGTCCAAGACGGGTACAACCCACCTTTTGATTTGGGAGATGCAAAGGGTATTCCCAGCTCAGCCGTTCTCCGCGAAGGATTGGAACGGACCTCCCCAAAGCAAACGCCTTCGTGGGAGCAGTTGAGGGATCCACAGGAATTTCACTTCAGCAGTGGCTGCTTTCAACTGTTGGCTGATGATTACACGGAGTTATACTTCCCAATACATTGGGGATTATCATCATCATTATGGGAAATCCCTAGTAACCAAGCAGTTTTTTGTGGACTGCTCACTTGAAAATTGACAAACCCAAAGGAGTTGCCAGAACTACTGGGAAAACCCTTGGGCAAAGCCACTTCCATGTGAAATTTCACCGGGTCAATCACTGTGTTTCAAGATGATATTTGGAATCTTCCAGGTGAGATTTCTAGATATCACAAATCAGGAAGGCCTGTTTTCATCACGTTTTTTTAGACGCTGAATTCATAATTAGAAATTGGCCGCACAGAACAGCAATTAGTTCCTGAACAGACTGCACTGTACAGGGGGAACGGCGAAGAAGTGTTCCTTCTTGCCAGCAAGTTCATGGTCCAGATGGACGCAAATTTGGGCATGGTTCGGCAGGTAGCCCTCTAAGAATGGATTAACAGTTTGCTGACCCTAACCCCCAACATTTCCCATTTCTCAGCCACATCCTTGCGATAGCACAGAGGTATCGGCATGTCTGCGGACTGGTTCCTCTGTGCGAGTTGTTTAACGGCTAACGCACGAAGTCACAGAAAATCGTGTGTGCCGTCGCGAATCTCATCATGAACTATAGGTATGTCCAATTGGCACAGCATCAAAGTGGGGATTTTCAACAGATTTGTTTTTTGGGCGCCCACATTTTAGTGAGGTTATTATATAATTTATTGGTTCATACATGTTCATACATTCATCTATTGCATTACGTATCTCACCATTCGGAGCAGTTGCAAGAGCTGTATGTTCTGTAGGAGGAATCCATGTTGGTCAGTTCTAGGGAGACTTTGCCTGACAGAATTTAAGATGAAGCACCACTTATACATGCACAGTCATGCACATGTATATTTTGTATCTATTTATTTACTCATTTAATCTCATTTATATCAGATCTATTTATCTATTACTTCATTTGTCTATTTGATGTACACTCTGGTGAACTAACATAGCAATGGAAAATCACCATTTTTAATGGGAAAATCCACTATTTCTATGGCCATTTTCAATTGCTATGTTAGTTCACCAGAGGGTATTCTTTGCATTCTGTTTCTGCCGTCACCACTTAGAACTCGCCCGATCTCCAAGGAAGTGCACCGATGGCTCCGACGCGGTCTGTGCAGCCTATGAGTACCTGGCGCATGGCGCCGGAAAGGCGCCCTTTGAGTGGCAGAACTGTTGGTTGGTTGGCTCTGGTCATTGTGAATTACCCAGAGGTAATTTCACATAGCCCACATAGCTATATAAAATGGATGTTCACATGGCCCATTTAAGTAGATGATTTACCATGTGATTTCTTTAGCCATGGTAAATTACCAAAAGGCTATGACTCGGTATGACGAAAAACGTATCCATGCACAGTTGGGGAGGGGGGGCGCCTGGGAATCTTGGAAGACAGATGACAGGTGGTGATTCTTTGGGAGTAGAGATCATACCCCTTTTGTGGCTATGGACATGATTGAATCATGAACATTTAAGAACCGGGCATGCATTCTACCGGAGAAAATCATGCTTTGGTGGAATTCTCAACCATGGTTATGTTCCTTGTGTTCTGGTTAGATCATCTACACGCAATTAAACATAAGCTTTCATCCAGAAGTATGGGATTCAACCAGTAACAATGTGGGTCAGGAAAAGTGAACGCGTAGCAGCCAACCAGGCATATGTGACTTTGAGCGACGAGAAAGGGCTTTGTACAAGCAAACATCGTGATGTATCACCGATAATGATGACGACGACAATTACTATCAATTATATTTATAATCATAACTCTCATCATTTTCATGATTTCTATTCTCAATTTTCACCCATGGCTTTTGAATATTCTGACTACTCAGCTGCAAATGAAAGATCGGTGCTTCCCCAAAGCACTTGCCGGATGAATGGGTAGGGATGGGGCTGTACAGGATTCAGCATTTCGGATGTCCAAAACTGGCGGATTTTCCCCCTCAAAAAAATCGCCAGTTGATTGTCTCCAATTGGTGCGGATTCAATTCCGAAATCCCATATTTTTTGCAGGGTGAAGTGGGTGAACTATGGTGAACTCGCTATTGATCGCTGCTGGCCTGCAACCTGGCGCAGGTCTTTGCACAAATCATGGTCCGGGGCCCCAGGTGGAGGTGGAAGTCCTGCCCAAATCCTCTGAGTTGCCAAGCTGTCGGAAAGCCCGGGTTATGGATACTGGTTCCCTGGGTCCTATCCGACCTATCCTCTTCCGTGAGCAACCTGTGAGACCGTGAGCACCACCGTGGCAGAGTGTCATGCTGGGGTCTCGGATCTGGACGCCAACGGTAGATGTCCTGAATTCACACTGGCTGATGTTTTTCTTTTTTAAATATATATATATATTTATAGGGTGTATATTTGGTTTGATGAAGATTATTTTAAGAATAACTAAAGGTGAAGTACATGGGTATGATGGATTATAAGGGATCCGTGTCCTGTTGGTTGGTCGATTCGCACAGGAGTAGATGATGGGCCCAAGCCAACACCTCTTTTTCACAAAAACAAATCTTAGACTGTTGAAAAATGCCAAAGAGCCACAGTTTATGTGGGTGTGGAACCACGAGTACACTTTGACCCAAAGGCCCCAAAAAACCATCGACACCCAACACAATTTACGCCGAAACAACTTGTCTTGGTCTGGGTGCAGGTCAAAATTTGACCAGAGATTGGTGTGATTTCTATAGCAAACAATCCCATTTCTTGGGCCATAGGACTCGACCATGATAAATGGACTAAACTAGCCAGCCTTTGCAGAGTTTTTCTCACACTTGGTAGTGACCTCCATTTTGTGCGATGCAAACAAGTCTCAGTACTGGGGCTATCTCATTTCTTCAATGTATCAGTGGGTTTGAACATGCTTCCTCAGAATTGAACCCAACAGGAAATAGGTGGATGCCCCAAAATTTTTAGCAGTTCCACTCTGTTCACCTTTCGGTTCCTGAGGAACAAGAGATGCAGTTCAGCGATGCTGATGTGGGGTGCTTGAAGTCGGGGGCCCCTGGACTTTGCTTGGTAAATGGTGCTGGAAAATGGCTGCTGGTCATTTCTGGCTTGTCTTGTGAAACAACATAATCACTTGGAAACAGGTGAAGATTGAGTTTTACAACAGAAACTTTGGTGTCATCGGGTCAACTGAATATGATAAGCCTCCAGTAAATTGGGGATGGTTTAGAGTTAAGATCAATCAATCCTCATTTATACATATATATGTATATACATATACATGTAAGAAATACAGGCATATTATCTACACGAGTTTCTAAATCCCAAGGTATTGCTGATAAATCCCATCTCAGCTGTGGTTTTTCAAAACCGAGGCCTGCTGAGAAGGGCTGCAACATGATCCGGGTGCGGGGACATGTGCTGCGCCCATATTGTGGGGCCCCCGAAAAGTACCACATCCAATACTAAACAAAGGTTTCTTGGGGAGTATCCTAGGGTACACGAACATAGATGTGGAAAATCCCCATGCAAATCCAGGGGTTCCGATGTTGGAACATGATCTTCAAATGGTGGCTCTTGCACACGTTAATTTACAGGAGGGTATTTCATATCAGGGAGATGGGATTAGCAAACCCCAAATCTTGGTGATGTTTGAATCAGGTATGGTTTTTATCATGGCATTACCACATTACCACATTGGTCATGGTAGCTAAGACATTCTTTCATAGCTTACTGTACATCTCTTTGTCCTTGTGTGTGTGGATGCTTGTGCTTTTCAAATGATGAAAGTTGCGGCTTTTTGGCGGCAAAAGCAGTAGAGATTCCCTTTTTCTTCTCCGTTTGAAGTGTTTCGAATCAAACCTCAATTGCTGGCAGTCAGAAGTTGTGGGTTGCCACAAAAAAAACACTCCAAGTTTTTTCCTCCCCGCTCCTGGTTTGGGATGACAACTCCGACCTGAATCTTCCAGGATTCGGTCACCTGCACGAACAGCCGAGAGGAGCGGCCCTACGAATACATCGCAGGGTTCAAGGCTCCGTTGGGTTCCAGGCCTTGGAGGGTAGGACTCGGCCATTTTTTCCAAGACATTTGGGAAGAATCTATGGAAAGGGGTGATGTTAGCTGGGAAACTCTGGTGTTTGGGTTCCAAAGGGACAAAAGCACTGGATTTGGGTGAAGTTTTATTGGGTAGTCTCTCAAGAATTGGATGATTTAGTCTTTGAAGGCGCCACTTGGGCTCGTTGCATACAACCCATCTGGGGGTTTCCTAAAATTGGGGATCTCCAAAGTCATACTGTAGGTTTCAATACTAAGTCATGGTCATCCATGACGACCGGATGATTTGGGGCACCTCCATGACTTTGGAAACCTCTGAACCAGGTCAAGGGCCAGCCTTGCGTGTGGTGTGGCGGTGGGTGCCGCTGCCCAACTCAGGGCTTTGAGGTTAAGCTTTCCAGAATGGATGTGAAATTGCAGCGCAAATGCCGAGTTTTTTTCGTTTTTTTTTGCAAATGCTTTGGATATTCGTACATTTTGATGTTCAGAATTCGACATGTTTGGGGGTTCATAGAGGGGTGCGGGTCAAAAACCTGCGATGTGACAGGGTACTGTGAACGGACCAATAACATATGTGGGCTTGCGGCTTGAGCGCACATGGCGACACATGGTGATGTAACGCAAGCACAACTGAGTAAGGATATTTTCTTGGTTTTTCATGGTTATATAAGTTATATCCCAAATATGACGTATTGGAAGAACCCAGTTGCTTGACTTAGGAACCAGTGTTTCTGAGTATCTTGTCACTGGGGTGATGACACGCATATTGCCAGCAAGAGTGGTACACATATCGACATCTGCAGCTGAATGGCCCCCAATCCCTTGGCCCATCCAAAGCTGTTGCCTAGGCAATGCCATGATGGTGAAGACACTCTTTGCGAGCCCTACGACTATGCACTTTATGGTGCTGGCCGGAAGCTCTGCGGGATGGAGCATCTGGAATTTGAATAAAAAAAAGTGCCATTCTGTTTGCCTCAGTCTCTGTCAACATTCTGGTAGGCTTCCCAACATTTTGCGTAGCCATACCTCTTGCTCCATATCCTTCTGGTCCTTGCCACGTTGTCGCATCTGTAGGTCATGCCTTTCACACCAAGTACAGCGGCTCCGTGGCACTTGGAGAGGGGTCTGGTGGCAGCCAAAATGATCCTGTCGAGATGGGGTACCATTTAAAGCCTACAACACCACATTTGGGGGGATGAACATCCATAAATCCCAGCTATTTTTTGGCTTCACCAGGCTAGGGGTTTTGACCCCAGTTCGACAGATTAATTATATATTTAGATTTATATCATTTTGGGACAGTCTGGAGGAGGGTGGCAAAGTGTCAGCAGCAACCAGGCCATGGACCCTTCTACAAGGCCTTTTGCAACAAGGAGCGATTGGGCGTTGCTGTGGGGCGTGGTCCAAATGTGGTGAAACATGGCAGAGGCTCAGATGTGTTGGGGAGCAATCGCACCCGAAATGCGCAATGCTTTCCCAGTGAATTGAGGGACATGTTACAGGACCCCCCTATATATTTAATAGTTACCCTCTGGTAAACTAACATAGCTATTGAAAATGGCAATTTTTGATGGGAAAATCCACTACAAATGGCCATGTTCAATAGCTATTTTGATCATAACCAGAGGGTATTTCATGTGGAAAACCCATGGCTTCCAGATTTTCACCTCGAGCCGGAGTCTTGTGGCAGGATTCCCAGCCGGGTGCCGAAATGCTACCAGCAGATTGGCAGATCCATGGCATGCGGATGCATGCCGGGGAATCTCAGCCTGGTGTTTGATGCTTCTGTAACTAGGAAGTAATGGCAACCCCGGATTCATAAACCATGGTTTATTAATTAGGGGGTACTCCTCCAACAGTCATTATCTGATACTTCAATGGTACCCTCCCAATTAAACAGCCGTTTGGGGTTTATTAATCCAGGGTTGACATTACTCATACTACATACAGATATGTAGATGGTGTCTGTGATTTTTGGGGTGCCACCAACGATAGAAAAATACGCCAAATGTATCCTCCCGGATTTACATGACCACAGAATATCCCCAGGTGCTGTGCACAGTCCACTTACAGGCAGGGCTCTTCTAGCACCATTCATAGTATTTCACAGTAGCTATATATATATATACAATTCCATCCCCCCTCATATTACACGCCATCCATATCCCAAAATGAATTAGTCCAATATTCACACAGTTTTTTTTTGGGTATTTCAGAACATGGGGGGAAGGGATTTCATCATAGCCTGTTCCACCAGCTTCCCCAGGTGGACTGCGGGAAGCCTTTCCCGGTGTGGGCCAAGGTGGGTAGGGAGGCCCAGCGAGGGAGTCGGCCTTGATGGTGAGACTCCAGGCTTTTCCTGCCAGAATGGAGTAGAATGGTGGGGTATAGGTTCTCCCCATTTTTGGAGCCTTCTACATGGGTGGACATGTATAGTTGAAGGGAACTTCCTGCATCAGTCGTTCAATCCCGAGGCCAACGGTGTGGCTTTTGCAAAGTATTGGTGCCAAGCATCAAGGTCTGTTGGGAGATGACTTGGGGACCCCTGGTGACCGTTGCAGAAGCGAGGACATGAAAGGTCTGGAAGTGGCGTTCAAGGAACCAAGTCTTTGATCCTGCAAAACAGAAGGGGATGGGTCGGTCAAAGCCAAGACGGTCTTTGGAGGAGTTGAATATCCATTTACCATCTATTCTAGATTTACCCAAATCCATATCCATATCCATTTACCAAAATATCCATTCACCATGTTCAACAGGCTACTCTTAGATTTTGCTGCGTAGCCATCCTTGAGCTGGAAAGATCACCCAGTGCCGTAGGAAGACTACAAGACCTGCAAGGACTACTGTGCTTCACAAGGCAGGATCACATGAGTTGATACCTTTATCCTTTGGCCAAGACGGCAATGGATCTCCATTGATGATTCCGCCAGATGGGCATTTCCATTGATTTCCGGGTTGTGAGGAAACCACTGGTTGCACCTGAAACTGACCTGGGGTGAAAAAGCCTGTCACTGGCCCGGTTTCAGGCAACTTGCAGTGCGCTTCATCGTCCTTGGGTTCCATTTCCAGCTGCGATCTGTGCGCCATCGGGGGATGGATGCTGAAGGGATGACTTTGCGGTGGGCTTATTTGGAAGCGCCACAGCTGGATCCCGCAATGAGAAGATGACTTTACCATTGACTCCATTGGTTCACTAAAAATCCTTCAGCTGACCTGTTATCTCGTCCAAAGGCCACCATGGCAGTGTCACGCCGTCTTTCGACAGGAAAGAAAAGAAATCCTGCGACTACGCTTTCCAGGCAGTGGAGATGGAGATGGCTCAGATGGCAATAGAGTGGAGATTCTGCTTTGACACTTTTTTAATATTTTTTATCAATGGGTTGGTTAAAGGGAAAATCTACAGGAAGCCATTGGACTTTCCATTGAAATAGGGGGTTTCCTGTAATTTTTCCCGAAAAAAAACAATTCATTGATTGTAGTCGACACTGACACGTTTTTGCGGATGTTTTTCCAAAGGTGGTTGACCTGGACTTCGCCAGGTCTATGAGCATGGCCTCTGTGAGTGCTCCTTCGAATCGACCGTGAAGGCTATGAATGAGCATGACTTAGTATAGGTTAACCCATGGTGACGACTGGGAATTTTCCATTTTTAAGACATCACCATTTCAATATTTCCAATAGACAGGTTCAGATTCTTCAGGAAGTGATGTTGTGCAGATGGTGGCAATACTTTGGGCTACAATCTTACCCTCTGGTAATGACTAACATAGCTATTGAAAATCACCATTTTTAATGGGAAAATCCACTACAGATGGCCATTTTCAATAGCTATTTTGACATAACCAGAGGGTATGTCATTTCTTGACTCCAGCCACTGTACCTGTCTGGGCGCTTCTGCCAGGCAGTCAATGAGGATTTTGGCAAGGCGTTGGCGTCGCCCAGTAAGGCACTGGTGGAGGGAGGGGGCGCTTAAGACCTGGAGCAACTCGACACCTGTATGATAAACCGTTTACTGATACAATATTCCCTACATAAGTTTTATCCTCAATCATATATATATATATATAATAATAATATATATATATATATGTATATATGTATCTGTGTGTTATTATGGCACGTCCCCATTTCATGGTTCACAAGACGCTCCGCACAAACATGTTGTCATGTTGTTGATTCTCCTTGCAGGTAGACATGCAGTGCTTGAAGAAAGCCGTGCGCTCCTGTGGCTTTTCTGTGGTGAAGTCGACTGAAACTTCGGATCCTGAAGTCGATGAGTCTGTCCTGATATATGGATTTTTAAGGTATGCAGTTAGATGATTGTTAAAGGCCATTCCAAGACGAATCCGGAAGAAAATCAGCAGGTGTCACTGGTCTCACCTCAGAGATGCAACACTTTCCTGAGGAGAAAGGATGCAGGGCCATCACCGACCGCCTCAACTGCCTCAGCCACTGGGATGACGTGGGATTGGCCCTTGCTGACTGGGCATCTTTTGGGAGGAAACAGTGGGGTTTGGCTTAAAAAGATGGAGGATACCGTGAGGATACCTCGAATTTGCTGTTCTTATGGGAAATGATGACAAAGCGTTGGTTGTTTTTAGGACGTTCCGTGAAGTTTGGGGAGCGGCAGTCTTGGATCTTGATCCATGTGGCCAAGTCATTGACCGGAAATCCACAGGTGCATGTTAGATCATCAGAGGTATACTCTCCAGTCAATTTTTCCCGAGAGCGTCTGAGCGAAGGGTTCTTCTAAAAGTGGGGGTCTGCTATACATCTTCACATCTTCACATCTTCTCATCTTCACATCTTCACATCTTCTCTCTCTCTCTCTCTTTCTCTTTTTTTCTTTTTCTCTTTTTCTCTTTGTCTCTTTTTTTTTTTCTCTCTCTCTCTCTCTCTCTTGACCTTTGTGACGGTCTCTCTCCTTCTTTTTCTTTTCTCTCTTAAGGCTGCAAGCAGTGCCGACGAGGTGCCACGATATGGCCACCCTTTCGCACGAAATGAGGTAAATTTGCGATTTTACCGTGTCCGCGGCAACCCTTTCGCACGAAAAGAGGGTCGAGTGTGAAAAACTGCGGTAAATTTGCGATTTTACCGCTTCGGCGGCAACCCTTTCGCACGAAATGAGGTTCGCGTGTCAAAAACTGCGGTAAAATTACGATTTTACATCCTTCGGCGGCAACCCTTTCGCACGAAAAGAGGGTCGAGTGTGAAAAACTGCGGTAAATTTGCGATTTTACCGCTTCGGCGGCAACTCTTTCGCACGAAATGAGGTTCGAGTGTTTTTACATCCTTCGGCGGCAACCTTTTGGCACGAAACGAGTGTCAAAAGCTGATGGTTTTTGCGAGTTTGGTTGGTCCGACGGCAACCCTTTCGCACGAAATGAGGTTCGAGTGTCCAAAACTGAGGTTTTTTTGCTAGTTTGGTTGGTCCTGTCAAAGGGTCTGTGTACAATTGCTTTTATGTAAAAGTGTTTGTGTGTAAACGCGTCTGCGTTTAAAGTGTTTGTGCGTAAAAGGGTCTGTGTGTCAAAGCGTCTGTGTGTAAAAACGTCTGTGTGTAAAAGTGCTTCTGTGTAAAAGTCGTTGTGTGCGAAAGGGCCTGTGTGTAAAATCGTCTGTGTGCAAAAGTGTTTGTGTGTAAAAGGATTGTGTGTAAAAGGATTGTGTGATCATCTGCAACATTTGCTTTCTTTTGCATACCATACATCTGGTACTAACATTGTCTTGATAGTAACAACTGAGTAACTTGCTCCTCTTTGCTCTCGGGCCATCCGTCGTCTAGTTATAGATATGGACAGTCCACCATTTATAGACAATTTTCACAGGGAAACCTATGGACTTCCGTATCGACGTCTCCATGTTTATTTTTCCTGGAGGGTATCCATATCCATTGTTGGATCCAGCCTCAAAGTTCCAAGCCTTGCGGTGGTTTTTCCGCAATCCCAGCTGCTTGACCAAGGCAGTATTGACGATGGCTTGCAGGACTCTGTCAAGGGGCTCAAGGTAAAGGGAGAGCCTTGCGTGTGGTGTGGCGGTGCGTGGGGCCCACCCAGACTGGGCACGCAGGGGTGGGCTGGAGAGGGAAGTGACATTTGGGTCTGTCTGAAAATCAGGTATGCCAAAATCCAATGGCTCATCATCACTTTCCAAATGAAAACAGCATTTTTTGGGGTATATATATATATATCACCCAGTTATGGGCAAAGTCATGGCTGGGGTGAAATTGAATCTAGCAGATAGAAATTGCATTTGCTGGACAATGGAGGCCCCAGACCTACAAAGCCACACCACACTTGTGGCTTTGAGTTGCTGATGTCAAACATTCAACTTATGCTAGCTCTGGTATTACACATCCGAAAGGTTCTTCACCCGTACCCGAATGATGGTCTAGAAGGCATTTGACTGCGAGTTGCCAAGGCCATTTTGGGCACCCAGAAAAATAGAAAAGTTAATCTCTACGACTCTACGATGTCGATGCTGATGCGCCGCTGGATTCCAATTTCTTCGGGATAGTTGGCTGGTCTACTTTAGTGGTATGTCACAATGTCCGGTTGGCTTTGGGGTTCCCCATTCAAAAAATTGGTGTCCGGTGAAGTTTAATGAACGGAGCATCACAGATGATTTGGGTCCATTCTCTACTTGGGGTTGCAGTTCCACGAAAATAAGTGGACAAGCATAGTCCATAGTAAGCCGGGCTTTAATATGATCTTATATCCCAGCGAAAAAACCATGGCTATTACCATGGTTATATCATGATATATCATGATAAAATCATGGTTAAAGCATGATATATCATGGCTATTACCATAAGTATACCTTGGGAGCTTAATCATGATTAAAGATCCCTTTTTCTGCTCCCCCAAGGCCTTGCACATCGAAAGATCCCGCGATCCTCTGTGAAGCCCGCGACTACCTGGTGAACGGCAAGGGCTTGGTGTGGCGCCCAGGGTACTGAACTATCGTTATATCACCCATAGAACCCGTAGTGATTGGAGTTGTGAAGCAACTTAGCTACCTATGGGGCCCCACCCTGTATATATATACACATTGTATATATATATATATGTACTGTATATACTGTATATACTGTATATACTGTCTATACTGTCTATACTGTCTATACTGTCTATACTGTCTATACTGTCTATACTGTCTATACTGTCTATACTGTCTATACTGTCTTTACTGTCTATACTGTCTATACTGTCTATACTGTCTATACTGTCTATACTGTCTATACTGTCTATACTGTCTATACTGTCTATACTGTCTATACTGTCTATACTGTCTATACTGTCTATACTGT
>Ga0126342_10007940_pt1 | contig 18971 bp, 15 predicted proteins | sample Cyp1metagenome_FD_92528 | JGI IMG/M metagenome (GOLD analysis project Ga0126342, IMG submission 92528) | Coral microbial communities from Lord Howe Island, Old Settlement Bay, Australia - Cyphastrea 1 metagenome | ecosystem: Host-associated > Invertebrates > Cnidaria > Coral ... | reverse complement strand
TCACGCCAGGGTCTCGAAAATATTCTATCTTGTCCGTTTTCGTATTTTTGAGCCTTATCAAAGCTCAAAGAATAACATTAAACAATTGAAAAGCATTGAAAAACAATGAAACATGATGAAAAACGGAAAAAACAATGAACAATTATGAAAAGATAGACAAAAACAATGAAAAATAATGAAAAATAAAACAAAAACAATGAACCATGATGAAAAAGAAAGGAAAAAACAATGAAACAATATGAAAAATAGAGAAGAAACAATGAAAATTTATGAAAAATAGAGAAGCAACAATGAACCATGATGAAAAAGAGAGAACAAAAAATGAAATATGATGAAAACAAGAGGAAAAAACGATGAAACCTGATGAACACGAGAGAAGAAAACAAGAACAAATGATGAAAAAGAGTGAAAAAACAATGAAAGATGATGAACAATAGAGAAAAAACAATGAAAAATGATGAGCAAGAGAGAAAAAACAATGAAAAATGATGAAAAATAGAGAAACACCAATGAACAATTATGAAAAAATAGAAAAAACAATGAACAATTATGAAAAAGAAAGGAAAAAACACTGAAAACATATGAAAAAGAGAGAAACAAAAATGAAAAATCATGTAAAATAGAGAAAAAACAATGAACAATGATGAACAAGAGAGAAACAACAGTGAAAAATGATGAACACGAGAGAAAACAAACAATGAAACATGATGAAAAAGAGCAAACACAATGAAAAATGATGAACAAATACAGAAACAACAATGAAAAATGATGAAAAAGAGAGAAAAAATAATGAAACATTTTGAACAGTAGAGAAAAAACAGTGAAAAATGATGCAAAGGAGAGGAAACAACAATGAAACATGATGAAAGAGACAGGAAAAAACAATGAACAATGATGAAAAAGATGGAAAGAAACAATGAAACATGATGAAAAATAGAGGAAAACAACAATGAACAATGATGAAGCCGAGAGAGAAAAACAATGAAACATGATGAAAAAGAGAGAAAAAAAACAATGAAAAATGATGAAACATAGAAAACAAATCAAAAATTATGAAACAAATAGAAAAAAAGGGACAAATTATGAAAAAGAAAGAAAAAACAATGAAACAATATGAAACATAGAGAAAAACAATGAAAAATGATGAACAAGAGAGAAAAAACAACGAAACATGCTGAAAAAGATCGAAAACAACAATGAAAAATGATGAAACAGAGAGAGAAAAAACAATGAAACAGAGAGAGAAAAAACAATGAAACATGACGAAAAAGAGAGAAACAACAATGAAAAATGATGAAAAAATAGAGAAACAACAATGAAAAATGATGAAAAAGAGAGAAAAACAACAATGAAACATGATGAAAAAGAGAAAACACAATGAAAAACAATGAAAAATAGGGGGAAAAAACAAGGAAACATGATGAAAAATAGAGGAAAAAACAATGAAACATGATGAACAAGAGAGAAAAAACAATGAAACATGATGAAAAATAGTGGAAAAACACGGAAACATGATGAAAAATAGAGGGAAAAACAATGAAACATGATGAACAAGAAAGAAAAAAATAAGAAAAAATGATGAAAAAGAGTGAACAAAAACAATGAAACATTATGAAAAATAGAGAAAAACAATGAAAAATTGTGAAAAATAGAGAAACAATGAATAATAGGGGTCTGGAAGCAGGGTGAGTGGATGAGTAGTATAAGTAAGTTTTGTACTGACTGATCTTTGGCTATAATTGTGGGTATCTACTGACCAGACAACGTATTTTGCAGGGTATTATCTAAGTTTGGTAGTGGGAACTGAGACACTTACTAACTGACCGGCTGAAAGATCGAATATTCTACCTTTTGATTATTTTAATTTCAAAATATTCTATCTTGTGGGTGCTAGACCCTGTGTTTTTTGTTATTCTATCTTGTCCCGACTAAGAGTACAATATTCTATCTGTCAGGCGGTCGGTATAACTAGTACCTACTAACTAGCACCTACTGACAAGTACCTCCTAACTAATACCTACTAACTAGTACCTACTAACAAGTACCAACTAAGTAGTACCTACTAACTAGTGACTAACTAGTACCTACTAACTATAGTGACAAACTAGTACCTAGTTACTATATAACTAATACATACTAACTAACACCTACTAAGTAGTACCTACTAACTAATACCTACTAGCACCTACTACTGCTACTGGTTACCACCACTACTACGACTACGGCTACTACTCCTCCTACTGCTACTCCTACTCCTATTCCTTCTCCTCCTCTCCTATTCCTACTCCTCCTCCTCCTTCTATACTCCTACTAGCTACTCCTACTGACTGTGACTGCGATTGGTATTGCTTCTCAAATCATGATACTAGTCGCCCTTTCGATGCAATGTCGGTCCCCTTGAACCAATGCTTCTTTCTACGCGCCGGCCAAGGGTCAAAGGCTTGCCCCCTTCCAACGGAATGAAAGAAAGCCAAGCAGTATATTCTTAGTGACAAAATAAAACAAGTCTGCTTCGGAAGCCTGTCTATCTATCTATGCCTATTGTATTGTAGTTGTATAGCTGTAATTGTAGCTGTGGCCGTAGTTGTAGCGCAGTTGTAGGTGCAGCTGCCGTTGTAGTGGTAGGGGTAGTTTTAGTTGCAGTGCAGTGTAGTCGAGTGTAGTATAGTGTAATGCAGTGTAGCCTGGTGTAGAGTTTTCGTAGCTGTAGTTGTAGATGTGGTTGTAGTTGTAGCTTTTCGTCTTAGTTGTGGTGTGGTGTAGGGGAGTGTAGTCGCAGCTGCAGCTGTAGTTGAAGTTGTAGTGTAGTCGCCGTTGTCATTGTAGTTGCAGCGCAGTGTGGCCTAGTATAGTGTAGCGTAGTGTTGCTGAAGCCTAGTGTAGTGTAGTGTAGTTGTAGATGTAGCTGCGGTTGCAGTCTCAGTGGAAGTGGCAGTTGTAATTGTACAGTAGTGTAATGTAGTTGTGGGTGTCGGTGTGGTGCCGTGTACATGTGAACGCGATTGAAGACAAAAATGGCTGACTATCAGCACGGAAGTCAATTTAGGCACCCCAATTTCCGTTGGTATTTGCAAGGGATTGTGAAAGGGTCTAAATGTTCGATGGTTCTCACGATAGTTGTGACACGTCATCTATACCCAGTCACACAATTGAAGATTAAAAATTCGACAACCTTTGCGAAAACCAGATCATCTTGGATTCGTTGCTTTGTGCGACGGGCATTTTTAAAAAATGTCAGCGGGCACTATGACAAATCACTGAGGCTTCCTTTGTTCAACACACACACACCCGCCCCAAAAAAAACTGGCCTGCGCAGTCGAAACGCACGTGAAGATGTCACAAGGGAACTTGCATGCGAGAATTTACAATGAAAAAGCCCGGAGCCAGATGGAGGACCCTGATCTAACCTCGGCCTTTAACGCCTCCAGTAAGAATCCCTCTGTCAGTGTGGGCACCCCCCTGTTTACCTGTTTGGTGGATGAGAAGAATGTATCTCCACATTCTCAATTTTTTATTAAGGGAGGGGGGAGGGGGGTTGGCCGTTTACTAATAATAGGGGGTAAGGATTAATAGACTTCACAACTAACAGTTGGCCTAGAAGTGGGTAGCCTACCCAGCAAGTATTTCAATGCGATTCTCTATTTAACTTGGCTTGGATGCCGGTGATTACGGGATGTCACCATGTCGCCTGCTGCGTGCAGGTGAAGTCAATGCTGCGATTTCGAGGGTCACCGCATTTTCGATACAATTCACCTCAGCATGGGTGTGTCTGAAGATAATTCACAAATTTATTGATCAGGCGCAAGAGCAGGCTGTTGGTTAAATGCGCTGCTCAATTATTTACTGGCAGCGGTATCTGCTCACAATCTCTTTCCTACTGTCAACTTAACATCTGCTCTCAAAAAGAAATATATACATATACATATATATATATGCTTTGAGCAGTGTGATCTCAGAGGAATGTGGAATAGCGTGGATCACATTGCCTTAGGCAGAACAAAATTTATGCTGCGTGATCCCGGAATGCAGTTTCCTGCGCCAAGGTCGCAGAAATGTAAAGAAAGTGAGCTAATTCTTTGTGCACCAGGCAGGGCACAATGCTTTGGGTTTCAATGTGTTCTTTTCGGATTTTCCCAATAATGTCGCTTCTCCAATTATCTTTTGGGTGGGGGTAGCCACTTCGCAATTTGTTGAACTTCTGCCTCCTGACGAAAAGTCAAAGGGAATTCCAGGATCCTAAATTGGAGGTATTGTACCATACAAGGCCATATTTTGGGAGTATATCTCCTTACATAGCCCTTACATAGGCCTTATATATGATAGGTACCTCCAATTTAGGTTTCTAAAAGTGCCATTGAAAAAGTCCTGATTGCTGAAATCTCAGCCAGGTGCTGGCTGACCGACCATTCGAGCCCTACAAAGGTGGCGTCATTGAGCACGGGTACCTAAAGGTTAGCCCTATATGATGCCAGTGGAATGAAAGCCTTTCATTTGCACATGAACCGCGGTTTTGCGGAAGTTCCGCTTATTGTGGGCGTCATGACATGGTTCTTCGTCTGCCACAAGTTCTTCGTCTGCCATTGTGCCCTTTGCTTTGTCAAGTGCTACGAATTGTTCCTCTTCGTTTTTACATCGAACTCTTGAAATGCACCCCCTGAAAGGGTTCCCTCAAATAGGTCCATGGCACCATGTCGGAACAACCATGGGGATCACACTAGGCAAGAACTGGATCATTTCAGTGATCCGTTGGGAACTGAATCCCTAAAACAAACAACCAAACAAGACAATCGAGGCAAGGTGGACCTCCGAGGAATAATTTAGAATAACCAGGATAGAAAACCGATCATCTTGGCGAAGACAAAGTCAGATTTCCAATGGTATGTGGTAACCAGCTCACATTCCATGTCATATCATGTAATACCAAACACCTCGACAAGGACCATGTCAAAGTGTCAAGCAGGTTGGAATCAGGCATCAACAGGTTCAGAATCAAAAAATATAAATAATACTAAAACAAGATTGCGAAAATAGCCAGGTTGAAATCAAGCATCAACGGGACCAGAATCAAATAAAATATAAGGTCCGATTGCGACATTCGTGCAAATAAACGTCTGTCCGGTTCTTGGCTTATGAGATTGAAATAGCAGGTACGCAGAGTTGCAGGCTCTGCTTCCAGCACAAGTGGATAGCTTCGTTGGGTGCAGTTTCCACTGTGCTCTGCACTTGAATTATTGTAATAATATCCGTATGTAATAACGGGCTTCACACACACACACACTTGCTCAGGCAATAATCAGAAGTTTTACATCTATTCAGATGGTACACACACACACTCCTTTACACACGCACACGCGCACACACACACACCTTTTACACACAGATGCTTTTACACACAAACACTTCTCTAGACAGACACATTTTGCACACACTTCTACACACAGATGCTTTGACACGGGCTCCTTTACACACAGACACTTTTACACACAGACACCTTTTACACACAGACTCCTTTACACACAGACGCTTTTACACACAGACATACACAGACGCTTTTACACACAAACGCTTTCACACACACACGCCGTTACACACAGAAGCCTTTGCACACAGACGCTTTTACACACCGACGCTTTTACACAAAAACACTTCTACACACACACTAGACAAGAAAGGGATCATTGAAGTGATCCGTTGGGAACTGAATCCCATCACATGCAATTAGATTAGACGTATATATATATATATGGGCTATGGTGGCCACCAGCTGCGACTTAAATACGCCCAGGTGCACCACCAAAGCCCAGCAGGTACCTTTGCACAGGTCACGGGGAGGTGTCTTCGTTGATCACCGACCCCCCGGGACCCCGGTGATCTCCTGCTTTTATAAACATATAATGCTCAACGGTTGAAGTTTTACGTCTGCACAAGCGTTTCACACACACACACCCTGCCGTCGGCAGGGTGTTCTCCGTGCAAATGAGGTGAAGGTTAGGATGAAGGGGGGCATGAGGATGAGATGAAAGTGAATTAAGGTGAAATGAAAAAATACTTAACTGGGACACAAGGAGGGGAACGCAAAAGAAGAGGGAGAGGGCAAACACCAACACCAACACACCTGGCCCGGGGCGGGCAAACCCTGAAAGGGCAAGGGAAAAGAAAAGCGGGGGCCGACGGACACGGAACAAGACCAGCGGAGGGGGGGAGGACGGAAGCGCCTGAACCAACCTAACACAGCGAAACCTACGCCTATACCTAGGCACGCACTGGACCCAACCTACCTGGGGAGGGAAGAACGCATGAAATAGGGGACCGAATGGGGAACTAGTTGATGAAGAGCGATGAAACAACAACAGTTAATTAAATGGGACGCAGTTCAATCCGAGAAGTTCGCGCGTTATTCCCTCAAGCGGGACCGTAGCCGATCAAGCCGCATAGGCATAAAACAGCTATATTCAGATAAATTATTCAGATTCAGATGAATTAAGTGCACGACATGTTTTACCTCACCAAATGCCAAAAAGACCATACCTGCAGGAAAAGATAGGAAAAGGACATGCCTTATGCCTGTCATTGCACAAGTCGTGCGTCACCGCGAAAAGCTTTGAGCATCGGCAAAATAAGAGGTTCCTGGTTGTTCGGTAGGCTGCAAGCACGAAGAGATGCAAGTTCCAAGGGTTCACAAAGGGACAGCAGGGACAGCAAGACAAAAAGGCTGATGAAGGCAAAACTGTTGCACTTTACTTAAACGAATTACTAAATTGAAATTGTCAATTCGGAAATCAAGTCAGTCCACATTATCCCTAAAGAGGGATGCCTCAAATGGCTCCATGGCACCATGTCGGAGCCACCATGGAAATCACACCCTAAGAAGAAATGGATCATTGAAGTGATCCGTTGGGAACTGAATCCCGTCACATGCAATTAGATTAGTAAGACGTATTATATTATATATATATCTATGGTGGCCATCAGCTGCGGCTTAAATGCGCCCAGGTGCACCACCAAAGCCCAGCAGGTGCCTTTGCACGGGTCCCGGGGAGGTGTCTTCATTGATCACCGACCCCCCGGGACCCGCTGATCCCTTGCCTTTATAAACATATAATGCTCCACCATTGAAGTTTTACGTCTGCACAGACGTTTCACACACACACACACACTCCTTTAGACACGCGCAGGGATACACCTTTTACACACACACACAGACTCTTTTACACGCAAACACTTCTACACACAGACACATTTTACACACATTCACACAGATTCCTTGACACACAGGCGCTTTTACACACAGACACTTTTACACACAGGTTTGACGATCGCGCGTAAGGGTCGCGCGCGGCGCGTCAAAATCGCAATTCTCTCTATTTTTTTGAACGATCGACACTCATTTCGTGCGTAAAGGTTGGAGCAGACGCATCAAAAACGCATTTTTTCTTCAGTATCGACCATCGACCCTCATTTCGCGCGTAAGAGTCGCGGAAGACGCCTTAAAACACAATTTTTCTCAGTTAGTGACGATCGACCTTCATTTCGTGCGTATAGTGTCACGGCAGACGCATCAAAAACGCACAATTTTTGACGATCGGCCCTCATTCTTCCGTGCGTAAGGATCGCAACAAACGCATCGCTCGTGGCCACCGCCCCCGCCTTAAGAGAGAAGAGAAATTAGTTTTGAAATTAGCAGACGAGAGAAAAGACAGAGACAGAGAGATAGAGAGAGAGAGACAGAGACAGAGAGAGAGAGAGAGAAGAGAGAAGAGAGAAGAGAGAAGAGAGAAGAGAGAAGAGAGAAGAGAGAAGAGAGAAGAGAGAAGAGAAAGAGAAAGAGAGAGAGGATGTAAGATCAACTGACGTAAGATATGAAGATGTAAGATCAGTTGACATAAGATGTGAAGATGTAAGGTGGGCGGACGTAAGATGTGAAGATGTAAGGTCAGCTGACGTAAGATATGAAGATGCAAGATCAGTTGGCATAAGATGTGGAGATGTAAGGTCAGCGGACGTAAGATGTGAAGATGTAAGGTCAGCTGACATAAGGTGTGTAGATGTAAGAACAGCTGACGTAAGATATGAAGATGTAATGAAGATGTATAGTGAAGATGTAGTATCTCAGCTGTTTTTTTCAGAAGAAGCATACGCTCAGGCGCTCTCGGGAAAAACTACGATCTATTGATTCTCAAATTACATCAAACTAACACTGCTTACCACTGCTCTAGTAGGAATCAAAAAAAAGACACATCCTTGTTAGTAGCCCGATCACCTCTGATCTCCGCCACCACAAGCTCAAGACCTACCATGCCATCTGGTTCTTTAACAGTTTCCCATGGAAAATACGGAAAATCCCAATGTTTAAATGGGCCAATCGTCAAAAATCATCATGTAACATCTATGGAAAAATCGTGGCTGTGTAGAATAACCGGAAGATAGAATACCTACCAAAGAACACCATATGCCCACCTTTTGCCAAATCTAGTCAACCAAAAGACTACTGAAGGGGACGTAAGGGGCAAAGATTGACAATGGTTTCAGCCGTTTTCTTGGCCCTCCAGCGCTACCAAGGCACAAGCTGTCTGGGTCAAATTGTGGCAAGTAATAGGGTTGATCGCCGTGCAAGCTATACCTAGGCTACAGCGACCATTGCCAGAGCCTTTGCTCTCATTCAATACGAATACCTACAAACAAGCATGGGTATGTGTACATATATATATATGTGACATGTGTATATATGAGTTTTGAATAAATGCGCATAATGGGTGTTCTACTTATGTATGTATATATTCGAAGGAAGTTTAGAAGTCAAACTTCCGACAATATGGATGAAGCACACTTCTGACGGGTTCGGAGCACTTTTGGAAGTTGAGATGTTGAAAAAAGTGCACGCTGTTGTGGCGCGAAGCACCTTTCCAAGTCAAAATGTACAAAGCACCTCAGCCTCGGTGCACTTTTGGAAGTTGAGATGTTGAAAAAAGCACAGGCCGTTGCGGCGTCGAAGTCAAAAATGCACAAAACACCTCAGCCTCGGAGCATTTTTGGAAGTTCAGATGTCGAAAAAGTGCATGCCGTTGTAGCGCAAAGCACATTTCCAACTCAAAATGTTGAAAAACAGCACGTGCTTGGACCAGTTTTGAAGGTTCAGATGTCGTTTCGTGCGGCAGGCGCGAGGGATTGTGCACCTTGTCAAAGTGAGCGAAACGTGAGGGTTTTGTAGCATGTCCAAAAACGTTGGCAGGCGTGGGACATTTGAAGAAGATCTGCAAAGATGCATTTTCCGTGGCAGGCGCAGTATCAGGTCACGGCGCTGATTTCCTGAGAAGGGTTCCACTTTGGAGCATCAGATCTTCAGGTTTGCTAAGATGATTTTGCGTGACAGGCGCAGCACTGCGTATGACTTGGCATAACTTGTGTGTGGCAGGCGAAATGCATCGAAATGCTTTAGACAAAGGGAATGGAGAAATCGCAAAAGGCATTGGTGAGAGGCCGTCAGCTCTGCACTCAACTTTCCATTTTTGAAGGAAGTCTCGCAGAAATGCTTCGCTTTTGATGTTGTCAACTTCGAATCGCAGAATTGCTTCGTTACTTACGTTGTCAGTTCAAAAATTGAGGAAGTCTCGCAGAATTGCTTCGTTCTCCGACTTGCAGATAGACAGGCAGATAGATAGATAGATAGATAGATTAGATTAGATTGGATTAGATTAGAATAGATTAGAATAGAATAGATTAGAATAGATAGATAGATAGACAACTACAACTGCAACTGCAACTACAAATACAACACTACACAGCCAATAAAACTACAAATGCAAATATGTTACCTTACAGGACACTAATTACATTACACTACGCCCATTGAACTACACTACACTACTTGCAGTACACTACACTAGTTTCAGTACACTACACCATTTACAGTACACTACACTATTTACACTGCAACTAAAACTTTAACTACAGCTGCAACTACAACTACACCACATTACGCTACACTAATTACACTACACTTCACAACACTAGACTACACCTACAACGGCAACTACAACTACACTACATTACACATCACTACGCTACACTAAATACACTACACTACAACTTCAACTACGACTACAACTAAACTACGTTACACTACGTTACACTACGTTACACTACGTTACACTACGTTACACTACGCTACACTACATACACTACGCTACACTACACTAACTACAACAACAACTACAGCAACAACTACAACTACACTACTCTACACTTCCCTACACTACACTACAATAGACTGCACCACAGCAAACAACACTACACCATACTATACTACACTACATTACATTACACGACGCTCATTACACCACACCACACAACTACAGCTACCCTACACTAATTACACTACACTACAGCTACAACTCCACTACACTACAACTACAGCTACAGCTGCATTCCACCACACTACATCCAGCAGTTGTGGGTGAGGTGACCACTGCATCCATTGCAACCACTCCACACAACACAGCTCCAACCACCTTTCGGTCCATCAGCGGATTCGCTCTGCCATCCATGCATCACCACAACTCACCTCTCCTATTGCGTCCTATCTTTGAAACTTCCGCCACCGCCTTGTGCGGTACTACTGGTGTAATTTTGAATATATATATATATATTTACATATATATATATATACATTTATATAAATATGCATGCATGTATATAATGTACACACACATAATGGCTTTGCACGTGTACAGGCATGTAATGGCAAGCATACGCACATGCACACAAGCACATCATGCTAACATATTCATGCACAATTCCTGCAAGTACACCCGAAGAACGAATCTGTTGGAACAACCCTGGAGCTGCTACGCTAAACACGTCCAAGGTGCTCTGTGCAACACCCAGTTGGTCATCGATTTGGGGAACAATATCCCCATAAGGGACCACTGATACTGCCGTATTCTCTATGGGCATCTGGTGCCTTAGAGTAACAACTTCAGCACGAAGGGGAAACACACACACACACTGGCTTGGGGAAAGTTATTGTTTCCGTTGTTTCATCTTTCGTCATATCTACTCAATTCCTTCGGCCCCGCGAACTCGGCAACAATCCGAAACGTGGTGCCCCCCTAGGTACAAGTTGGTCACTCATTAAAATCATGAAATATATAAACATATCTATTCATTATTATCATTCAAAACCACAAGATTCACCGAGCAAGGCAAGGCAAACCCCACTGGGATATGCCAGGTGTCTTTACGCTATCACCATTCACCCGGGCTTGCGCCACCTTGGCAGATCAAGAGGCTCGTTTTCCGGGACCGGGTATCATGAATCCGACCATGGAAAATCATCATGGAACAAATCACCATTTTTCATTCATAGGTAAGTCATCATAAATCATCATTTTTATCAAAATAAATCAAATTTCTATCATCATGCTTGTCATCTATTTCTATGAGCTTTCTATGGGCTGTTTTCACATGCCGCCACCTCCAATCAGGTTCGCCTCTGGGCCCCACACGGCCTGACCCACTGGACTGAAGGTCAAGGATCGAATCCTCGATTCACTGGGCGGGAGAAATGAGAATCGGTGAAAAAAATCATGGTTTCTACCAAGCAGGTTGGGGAGTCCTCCAAATGTTCTCCTCAATTCTGGGATTGATCCTTCACAAATCTACATCACTGAAGTCATAATGTAATAAAATACACTAAAACGAGCTATAAAAAGATAGATGGAGCGAAGTGTTTTCGTAGTACATTAGATTGGATAGAGGTTGGTTCGGGATCGGGTTAGGTAGATTAGATCATACTGAACGGATAGATTGATATGCGCATATATTAGGCAATTGGTTGTATAGTATAGGCACATATGTAGTATGTAAAGTTTCGTCATATCTAAAAACGAATAGAGAGAGAGAGAGATATATATATATATATGTATAATTATCAGTCAATATATAATATATTTTAAAATGTAATTATATACTAGTTTTCAGCTGTAAACATGTATGACAATATATCAATGAGCCAAACAAAAAGTCCGTGCAGTGTATTAGTTCCAGGGAGCTCATGGAATTCTAAAAAAAGAACGATACGCTACCAACAACTATGCGTCACAATATTTGACAACACGCAAATTAAAACAAGCAAAGCAAACAAACAGAACAAGCAAACAAACAAAGCAAAAAACAAAAACAAAACAAACAAGCAAACAGAAATACCAACCAACTAACTAACTCACTCACTCACTAACTAACTGCAACTAAACTAACTAACTAACGGACGAACGAACTAACTAATTGCAACTAAACTAACAAACTAACAAACTAGCAAACTAACAAACTAACAAACTAACAAACTAGCTAACTAACTAACTAACTATCTAACTAACTAACTAACTAACTAACCAACCAACCAACTAACTAACTAAGACTAACTAACTGACTAACTGACTAACTAACTAACCAACCAACCAACCAACCAACTAACTAACTAACTGCAACTAAACTAACTAACTAACTAACTAACTAACTAACTAAGTAACTAACTAACTAACTAACTAACTAACTAACTAACTGCAACTAAACTAACTAACTAACTGCAACTAAACTAACTAACTAACTTTCGATCTATCTAGCGAACTAACGACCCAATAAGCCAAAATTCACTGACACAGCGAGCAAGAGTCAGAATAACTAGGAATGCAGGCAGTGGTGGCTAGATGATAGATGATATGATGATATATCTGAATCTGCCTGAAAATAGGGTACCCTTAAATGCACTGGTCAATCATCACTTTCTCTAACAACAACAATCACATCAATAAATGGGGTATACCTCATTTCAATCAAACCTTGAGGTGCCTGAAACTTTCGGAATTTACCCCACAACAACCACCACATGGGGCCTAAACCCAGATATCATGAGGTGTTGGTTGTATCCCTTGATATCCCCATGACATGCCAAGAAAATATCATCATTACCGGTGATAAACCCAATAGTCAACCATCCTGAAAATCAGCATGTTTAATATGATAAAAACCTGTTCCCAATTTTTCCCAAAAGGCTATGTTGCATTTTTTGTTGCCCCTATCTTCTTGCTGAAACAGCGGATGTTTCCCGCAAGCTGCAACGTTTGGCAAGCTGCCCCTCAATGCTTCCACAGAGTTGCGCCATACCTCCACCAAGGGAATGGCCGGTGAGCGCCAATGCCAAGCCATCCTGGTGGATTCCATGGCAATGGGAATGGAAACCACTGAAAACGAATGGAAATCATAGATTTTTCCATGTTTGTCCCATGAGATATGGGGAAAAACCCATGAAAAAACCCTATTTTGTTTCCGACTTGAAGCTCAACAATCGATTTGGCTGGTTTTCAATCCCTGACGATCCAAGTACACAAATTGGGCACCTGGTATCGGCAAAGTAGGTCCCACAAGGGCTAGCAATGCCCAAAAACACAGAGAGAGAGATAGAGAGAGGGAGAGACACACACACATATATATATAATACACACACACATATATATATATATGACGGTTTGCCAAAATGTCTGTTCCTGGTCTGGTGGATAAACCGTAATTCCTTGCGTGCCGCTTCTTGTTTGCTCTTGAAAACTATGACGTATCTAAATAGTCTGGAATCTGGAACCCTGCATTTTATCTTTCATGATTGAAGCCGTAGCTAAAACATGCAGTAAATGCCAACGCGCGTCTATATGAAGTGCGTGCCGCTGCTAGTGATTAGTGGTGGAACTGGAATATTTTCATCTGCTGCAGGGCTTGTCGTTGCCTTTGCTGTCGCTGTTGCTTTTGTCAAGCAGACAGGATTAACTACAAGTTCTCTGGTGGCGACTGGGTCACTGGTCAACCTAAGAAATTCACTAAGACATCCTTAGGTTCAGGGAGCTAAGTGTTTCATCTTGACGTTTCATGTTGAAATAACAAGCAAACAGGAACACACACACACCCAAATATCCTTGAACACGAGTGTGAAAAAAAACTAGCGCAAACCTAGCGGTTTGCTAGCGCTGCCTTGCAGAATTGGTGAATTTAGTTGCGTACCGCCTCATCACGAAAAGGAAAAAACCACTAGATCCACACTAATTATCAACAACTGGTACGAGACTTCTGTCAACTATTTTTGGCAAATTGTCATATATAATATATACATTCATTATTTAACATTTTTTATTTATAATTATTTATATTTATTCATTTCTTAAGCAGCAATAAAGGAAATTTCGAGAAAGGGAAGATGCATGAAGAACCTATAAAGACAAGGGAGAGCCTATAGGAACGGCCTCTGACCGCCTGGCTGGCTCGCCTCCGTGATCTCTTAGAAGTCTTTGTCCTTGACATTTCATGCTCTCGACATCCTTGTCTGATGCTGCCAATGTCTCTTGATGTGGCTTGCGCTTGTCATCTTTGAATCTTGACAACCCTTCCTGTTGCCCGCTGTTTGTCTGGACTTTTTTTTGGTTCTCCCTGACATCTTTCTATTGACATCCTTGTCTGATGATGTCACTTTCTCTGGATCCGGTTTGCGCTTGTCATCTCTGACTGTTGACAGCCTCTTTCTTGTTGACAGCTCTGAAGCCCTACTTGGCACACTCTGCTCTCCTGACAAATTTCTTTCACTACTCTCCACTGCTGTTTTCCTCCTTTTTCCTACTTTCGGCAGTTCACTACTCTCTTCGCTTCCTGACTCTCTTCCACTATCTACTCCTCATCACATCTCTACTGTTTTCACATCTCTACTGTCTTGACATCTCTACTCTCTTCACATCCCTTTGTCTTCACATCTCTGCTCTCTAGCCATTCTTCACATCTCTACACTACAGAAGCTTTTACACACAGAAGCTTTTAGACACAACGGCTTTTACGCACAGAAGCGTTTACACAGAAAAGAATTTAAACACAACAGCTTTTACACACAAAAGCATGTGCAAAAGAAGCTTCTACACAAAAGCTTTTACACACAGAGGCTTTTACACGCAGAAACGTTTACACTGCAAAGTTTTAACACACAGAAACTTTTACACACAGAAGCTTAAGCTTTTACACACACACACAAGCTCTTAGTCACAAAGGCTTTTACACAGAAGCTTTTACGCAAAAGCTTTCACACAAAGACGCTTTTGGAGAAAGAAACTTTTTCACAGAAAGGGTTTTACACTGAAGTTGAAGCTCCAAAACCAGATCTCGGCACCAAAGCCAAAAAGACGATTTTGAGGCACTTTTGAAAAGGAAATTTAAAAGGAACATCACCAGCGCCAAAATTGAGAAAATCTGCTGACAAGTCACTATCGCAACCTTGATGCAGGCATTCCAGTGCGATTTACGATGGCCAGCTGCAATAGTATTACGCACGCAGCCCCAGCAGCAACTAACCTACCTTTCTGCGAGAAAAAATACGGTTTTGTGCTATTTCTTGACGCAGCATTTCCACTGCAATCTGCAATCACTGCCTGGATTGCAAACATACTCATGAAGCAGATTGAAGCAGCCATCACAATGTGATCTGCACACCTGGATTGTATTTTACGATGGAGGACGCGCCCGAGCACCTGTCGTACAGACAAGATTCCCCCCATCAACACCTGGAGCCACTTTATGCGAGAAAACACAAAGTTTCATGCGATTTCAAACGTCCAAACATCACCTTGCAGCAGCAACCCCACTGCAATCTGCAATCACTGCCTTGCAAATCACACTATATAGAACTACGTCGGCCAGGGCTGCAAACATACTCAGGAAGCAGCCACTACAGTGCGATCTGCGCACCTGAACTGTACTTTACCAGCCGCGCATTTCCCACAAACGAGGTTTCTTCCCATCGACGCTGGGTTCCACTTTATGCGAGAAAACACAGGACTTCATGCGATTTCTAATATCCAAGCATCACCTTGACTTGACGCAGCAATTCCACTGCAATCTGCAACCATTGTCTTGTAAATGACACTATTAAACTACGTCTTCACATCCGGACTCTCTCACATCCCTACCCTCTCTGACATCTCTAATCTCTCTACATTCCTACTCTCTCCATCTCTAATCTCTCCACTTCCCCACCCTCTCCATCTTCAATCGCTGCACATCCCCACCCTCTCCATCTCCGAACTCTCGGTCAAGCTATTAATTGGAAAATAAAACCAGTTGATCGGAAACAAAACCCGTGAATCGGAAACTATTATAAACCTCTTAATCGGAAACCAAAAGAATCCGAAACTAAAACCCGTGAATCGAAAACTAAGAACCTTGAATCGTAAACCAAAACCCCGGAATCGGCAACCACAGCTGAATCGCAAGCAAAAGCAGGTGAATCGGAAACTAAAACCGGAGAATCGGAAACGAAACCAGCTGAATCAATCAGAATGGGCAACTTGTCTCCTTCAATCGAAAAGAGAAGTTGGAGGCAATATCCTGTTCAAAATAATGACCAGCGGGGGTGGAGTAATTGATTTCTTATGAAGATAAGTTGAAGGTAGACCTAATTCAAAATAATGGCCCGTGGGGGTGCCGGATTTGATTTCTTATGAAGATAAGTTGAAGGTAATATCTCATTCAACATAATGGCCAGAGGGGGTCGCGGATTTGATGTCTTTGCAAGATAAGTTGAAGGTAATGCCTCATTTAACATAGTGTTCAGAGGGGTGGCGTGTTTGATTTCTTATGAAAATAAGTTGAAAGCAATAGTCCATTCAACATAGTGATCAAAGGGGGTGGCGGGTTTTGATACCTTGCAAAGAGAAGTTAGAGGTAATATCCTATTCAACATAGTGACCAGAGGGGGTGGCGGATTTGATTTCTAATGAAGACAAGTTGAAGGTAATATCTTATTCAACAAAGTGGCCAGAGGGGGTGGCGGATTTGATTTCTTATGAAGATAAGTTGAAGGCAATATCCCATTCAACAAAGTGTTTAGAGGGGGTGGGGGGTTTGATACCTTGCAAAAGGAAGTTGAAGGTAATACCTCATTAAACACAATGGCCAGAAGGGGTGACGGATTTGATTTCTTATGGAAATAAGTTGAATGTAATATCCCATTGAAAATAATGGTCAGAGGCGGTGGCGGATTTGAGCCCTTATGAGGATACTTTAAAGGTAATATCTCATTCAACATAAAGGTCAGAAGGGGTGCCGGATTTGATCCCTTATGAGGATACTTTGAAGGTAATATCTCATTCAATATAATGGTCAGAGGAGGTGCCGGATTTGAACGCACATATGTGGATAAGTTGAAGGCAATATCTCATTCAATATAACGGTCAGAGGAGGTGCCGGATTTGAACGCACATATGTGGATAAGTTGAAGGGAATATCTCATTCAATATAATGGTCAGAGGATGTGCCGGATTTGATCGCACATATGTGGATAAGTTGAAGGTAATATCTCATTCAACATAATGGCCAGAGGGGGTGGCGAATTTTATCCCTCACGAGGAAAAATAATTAAATGCAATATCCTTTTCAGCATTGTGTTCAGAGGGGGTGGCGGGTTTGATCCCTTCCGAGGATAAGTTGGCGGTAGTATCTCATTCAACAAAATGTTCAGAGGGGGTGGCAGATTCGTCTTTTTGGTTTCTGATTCGTGGGCTTGTTTGGTTTCTGATTCGCGGATCTTGGTGTCTGATTCGCAATTTTCAGTTTCTGATTCTCAGTTTCTGATTCGCGGGTTTTTTTTACCTGATTCCTGTATTTTAGTTTCTGATTCGCGCGGTTTTTGGTTTCTGATTTGTGGGATTTTGGGTTTTAGTTTCTGATTCTTTGTTGCTGATTAGCGGGAAGTTTCTGATTCGAGGTTTGTTCCCGAACTCTCCACATCTCTACTCTCTTCACATCCCTACTCTCTCCGCATCTCTAATTTCTCACACCTCTCTACTCTCTCTCTAATCTACACATCTCTACTCTCTTCACACCCCTACTCTCCTCATCTCTGCTCTCTTACATCCATACTCTCTCCATCCCTAATCTCCACACATCCCTACACTCTGCATCTCTAATCTCGGTCCACGTTCTACTCCTTCCACCTCTAATCTCTTCATCTCTAATCAATCTCTGCACATCCGTACTCTCTCCATCTCCAATCTCTCCACATCTCTGCTCTCTCCATCTCTAATGTTGGTAGTAAGGAATTTGAGGCGCGCGCCGCAGCTAAATTTAAACCTTGGCCACAATCGATTTTGTTGATTTTCACTACAAGAACATATTTCCGACATGTACGTGATTGTTATCTCAAGGTTTGTGTTTAGAAAATCTCGGTCCACATCCTACTCTCTTCACCTCTAATCTTTCCACCTCTAATCTCCCAATTTTCATGTTATTATTGTTGTGATTTTTAACCAGTAGTACCGCACAAAGCGGTGGCGGAAGTTTCCAAGATAGGACGCTATGGGAAAGATGAGTTGTTGTGATGGCAGAGCGAATCCGCTGATGACCGGTTGGAGTTGTGTTTTGTGGAGTGGTTGAAATGTTTGCAGCGGTCACCTCGCCACAACTGCTTGATGTAGTGTGATGTAGTGCAGTTGCAGTTGTAGTTGTAGTTGTAGTGTAATGGAGTTGTAGTTGTAGTTGTAAAATGTAAGTTGTAGTTGTAATGCTGTGTAATTCGTGTAGCGTAGTTGCAGTTGCAGTTGCAGTTGCAGTTGTGGTGTGGTGTAATTAGCGTACTGTATTGTAGTGTACTGTAGCGTTGTGTACTGTAGCGTGGTAAAGTGTAGTTTAGTTAAGTGTAGTGTAGCGTAGTGCAATGCATTGGTAGTTGTAATTGTAGTTGCAGTTGTAGTGTAATGCAATGTAATTAGTGTAGTGTAGTGAAGTGTTGTGTAATGTAGCGTAGTTGTATTTGTAGCTGTAAAGTACTGCAGTGCAATTAGTGTAGTGTAATGTCGTGTAGCTGTAAATGTGGTTGTGGCTGTTGTGCTGGTGGTGGTGGTGGTGGTGGTGGTGGTGGTGGTGGTGGTGGTGGTGGTGGTGGTGGTGGTGGT
>Ga0126342_10007939_pt1 | contig 18972 bp, 21 predicted proteins | sample Cyp1metagenome_FD_92528 | JGI IMG/M metagenome (GOLD analysis project Ga0126342, IMG submission 92528) | Coral microbial communities from Lord Howe Island, Old Settlement Bay, Australia - Cyphastrea 1 metagenome | ecosystem: Host-associated > Invertebrates > Cnidaria > Coral ... | reverse complement strand
GACATTTTTAGTGGAAACACCCCTTATTTCCATGGATTGCTACATAGTTCTTTCCATAGTTCTTTCCCTGGACATATGAAATCAACAGGAATCCAAATTTAAGAGACTAAGGTTTGAAATAACGTATATTCGATGACCATGCCCAAATAGAAATTCTCAAGGTTTGGTTCAAAGTCAACCCCCAAACTTCACTTGCTATGCCAGATTTAATAAATTTAAAGCCATTTGAATGAGGAAAATGATGATAAACCCATATAAACCCAGGGATCTGGGGAGATTTGGGGAGTTCATTTCTGATATTTATTCAAACAACCAAGAACTCGGTCCCTCGAGTATCCTCGAGTCCCCGACATCTTGGTGGTACGGAAAGGGCCAAACTCCTGCCCTGTGCGGTCCACGTAAAACCTCGGTTTTTTGGGGGCGACATCCAGGGTGAAGGCTTCCTACATCAATTGGGTCATGTTGGGAATACCTCGGCCAGGACATTTTATGTGTGTGTGTGAAACGGGGACGCACACTCACAATAATTAAACAACTGTAGGTTGGGAATCTGAAACTCTGAAACCATCCGAGTTTTGCGAAATTGCCGACTGAAGACAACTGGGCAGGCATGCTGCCCTCTGCAGTGTCGCCCCTTTTCAACATTGGGTACTCAAGATCCCCAGAAATCTGTGGAAATATACATGTGTGTATATGTGTATATATATACAGAGAGAGAGAGATAGATAGATAGATAGATAGATAGATAGATATTACATAACATGCACGTACAATATACATATATATATATAAATATGTATAGTTCCATGGCCTGACTTCAGAAACACCATCTGGGCTCATCCCAAGTCATCCGAAAAATCTCAGCGAGTCACCATTGTAGTCTGTCAGGATCCGTCATGCCGGGACTGCCGGGCTGTCACTGTTCCGACGACCAAAACACCATTTGTGGTTTGGGGTTCCGATGGGGTTCCCATGGAGATCTGTGAGGTCCAGATGTGACCATGGAGATCTGTGGTAATTTCGGGGCGCGTTTCCTGTCGGAAGCAAAGGGTGCGTTTGGAAGTGCCTTGCTGGTTGAGTTTGGAGGTGCGGTAGCAATCGCCTAAGGAGTTGGCCTGAAACATCAGACTCATGATTTCAATTCAAACCGTCTTTGTTAGAGATGTTGGGGCAAAACATAGAAAAGCTGCCACATCCAAAATAGAACAGAAAATGGTGTCTAGGCTCATACTGCTCCTCAGTATTTTCTTCAACTGCGCCCCATCTGCAGTTCCTTGAGCCAAGGGAGCCGATTTTTTCTGGTGGAAAATCTCCATCCCATTCTCAAGGTCTACCCTGCTATGCTTGCAGCTGCTTCAAAGTGGGTGCCCAGTCACGGTCAATCTGGTTCTATCGGTCAACTTGGGTACCGCATGAAAATGGATAAATTTGATTTGCCTGAAGATCGGGTACCCAAAAATCATATTATCTTATATATAATAATCATTTTCCCATTAATCTGCGCAATTTTGGGGTTTTGGACAGAGCGGATAGATCACTACCAAAAACCGCCTGAGGCCAAGGATTCAGCAACAACACCGCATGTTTTTTCCGTGGGACAAAGCGGCGCGGTTCGCGATACGACTCTCGAGGCGTTCGCAGGGGACTGCCCAGGGCTGCAACATGTCAGCATAGATCATAAGAGGTTGAAACTTGAAGATAATCATCAACCATCATTAACCATTATATAACCAATATATTGATAGTATAATTCAACGGTATGTAATAGTCAAGCGGCAGGATTTTTCGGGAAGTCATCAAAGATCTTGACCCATGGGCGGATCCTTCAACTCCTGGGGTGTCCTCCGCGACTCGGAGAGAACTGCGTATCGCAGCTTCCAAGATGGTGAGGCCTGGTGCCATTTTTTTGTGATTCCATAGCTGCCATAGCTGCCATAGCTGCTGACGTTTTCGACTTTTCGACCATGCTTCGTCAGTGAATTAGTTCAGTTTAGCTTGATATGATTACAAAAGTGAATTATGTGGAGATTCTACCAACATCCCCAAAATACCACAAGGTGGGTCAATGAAGAGGTATATAGAAATATGTATGAATCACAAGTTTCCGCCTCTCTTATGGCAGTCACCTAGTTTCAAATGTGAATTTGTGATTTCTTCGCTTCTTCTTTTTTTCTTGGTCTTCTCTCTTTTTTGCTTTCCGTCTTTTTCCTTCTCCTCCCTTTCTTCCCTTCCTCTTTTCTCCCGTCGATGCCCTGCATCTGAAAACTTCATCAAACCGAAAACACCAGGCCTCTGCACCGCATCACACAACTGTCTGTCGGTTGGTTTGCTGCCCATTGAACATCCTTCTTCCATCATTTCTAGCTGCTACTAGCTCTGTGTTCAGGGGGGGAAGCCGCCATTGGATCTTTCTACTATGTGCATCACAGAAGTCAAAGATACTACGTCACTGGACAGCTGAGCCGGGCCACAAAGAACATACACACGTCCCATTTCCAAAGAGAGAACGTTCAACCCATCTCGTCTCATCCGCAGCTTCATCAAAGGTTTTTCTCAAAATGTGTGCAACACTATGTAGAAAACACACAGCAAGATGATCCTCCTCCTTCCCAAATATGAAACATCAGGACACTGTGACCAAACTTCACCGAACTCCTAACCAACTCAGAGTTTCTGCTTCAAAATCGCGGTGGCGCTCGACAGGCACCCAGATTGAACGCACTCTCAACAGACGTGAAGTTTTGCCTCGAAACACCACCTTTGCCCGCAGCATCCAATGAAGTTGTCGCTTTGGCGTTTCGGATGTGGCTTTTTATCAGGACCAACAAAAATGGGCTCGGTTCGGGCTTGGTTTTCTGTTGGAGCCGTCATTCAAGCCACTCAGGTAAAATGGAACGCCTAATGCATTCATATAACTTACTTACCATAGACTACCAGTGAAATATTCACGTTGCTTTTGGTGGGACATCTATACACACATACAATCATATAATTATATAGAGATAGATATGTATGTGTATATATATATATATATATTATTTATACATATATATATATATATTATTTATATTTATAAATATATTATTATTTATCTATATATATATATTAGGAAAATAATCTATGAGTGGGCAATTCTATTGCCAGCTTAGATCAGCAAAGAGTACCTCGCACCACATCCGCATTGCCACACGGCACCCGCACACTCAGTCGATCCGTTTTCTGGTGGTTCGCCGAAGCTTCAGCCGAACATATCCATCTGAGTGCAAGGGGGACTGGGGTGTCACAAATAATCATTGCGACTTCAGCATGATACTTGGGGGCAGCCCATCAATACTTTGGCAGACAACCATGGATGGATGGACGGACAAACAAATAGAGACATCTAGCTAGATAGATTGGATTGATGTACATATGTATTATATATGCATATATATATATCTATACAATAGACTTACGTAGGTAGACTAAATTTGGCATATCGGCATATCTCCACTTACTGGGATATGATATGATCCAGTCAGGGTTCCTGGGATGGCAGGGTTCCTGTGAGCTCTAGGCGAAACCCCCTGGAGAAAAGTCCAATTTGAGGCCCCGGGAGGGTGCGTGCAGAGCTAAGGTTCACACAAGGGAAACATCATGGGATCTTGAGATGATGCGCATTGCAAATTAGAGCCATGGTTCTGTCAGGAAAGCCATTTGGGATTCAGGTTCCACACTCAAGGAGCCCATCATTTTCTGGTTCATTTTCTTTGTCTTGTCATGTGGGTTGCGACAGAACATCAATAATCTTTGACCACAAGAAGCTGTTGCGACAGAAGCTTCTCAAAGGCTTGACACTGTGACCATCCAGATTGACCGACCTGTTTGACTCTTCTCAGTAAAACACTCCTTGAGATTCCATTGCTGCTGGGCGAGCCAATCAAACTATCCAAAACCAGCGAGGTTTTTGGATTCCTACTGAGCTCGGCACATCATCTGCAGCCTTGGCGGCATTTCGAACGGCACCTGCAGGGGAACGAGCTTCGCGAGTTCGGCAGGCTTCGTGCATTGATGGCCCCAGATCAGGCATTGATCGAAGAGCTTAATCAACCCATTTATATGGTAAATGCACATCAGTGTCCAAAGTCTGCCAATAAACATGAGGTTACACCTGAGTAGATCACTTTCAATCTGGGAGTAACCCCATCTTGCACTGTGAGGAGGGCCCATTGGCCCATCACTGAGGAACCCCAAGAATAGAGACGAATGGGACTTATGGGACCCTACAGGCCCATTGTGACTCACCAAGAAGGGGCGACCAATCACTTTTTACAAACCAATACATGTACAGTAATGACAATGCCGCATTCATAAACCCCTTGGCTGTTTAGGTGGATACTATTCTAGCAGCAGATCGTCACTCTTTGAGGGCAAAAATCACTCTGATTCATCAAATCAGCCAGGGTTAGGATGGTCCCATAGACCTCGGTCTGTCCCAGCTGGCCTGCGTCCATGCCACCACCAGCACCACCTGGTGACACAACGGGGGGCAAAAAAGGTCTCGGGGGAAGGCGTACGGTTTCCAAACACGCCTGGCTTCAGCAAACCACATGGATTTCTGGGGGTGTTGGATGTGCCCTGGCATCATAAGTTCATGAATATTTATGACTTATGACCCATATCACTAAGTGTGGATTACCAACTTACTAACTGGGATGCACACCCAAGTAGGGATGGTTCTTAAGGGGACGCGAGTTGTACAATAGTTTTTGATGGGGATATGTTGGTTTCATGTTGTGATAGCCAGGCGTGCCCAAGAACAGCACGCACTCAGTGCTCATAAGCTGCCTTGCAAACCTGTCTACGAAAAGGATCTGTCTAAGCATCTTACAAACAGTTTGGGACCCCACGAAATGGTTTCAATAGAGAACTTACAACCAGGTATGACAGGTAATAGCATAGACGGATGCATGATTGTGACGTCTGGCGGTACACGGCCTAAGTAACGGACAGCTGGTGACAGGCGAACATCTATTGATACCCAAGTTGAAATGATTCAACACAATAATATTATATAATGATGTCTACTGGTGATGACCATAGTGATGCCGATGCCACTGCAATCCTGTCTTGTTCAAAATCCAATCCAATGACTTGTGCTGAAATTCTATCAAGTGCCCTCACCACACAGCCCACGCTGTGAAACGTCAGCTCCCCAAAAAGGGACGAAAACGGCTCTGTACAGGTCAAGTTTTTCTGGGCACCCATAACCATCATGATCTCTGTATATCTCTGTCCTAGCAGATCCAAGTGTCGATAGTGAACCACCTGGATTCAACGTTGATAGAGTCCCCAGCGCGTTTGAAAAAGCAGCCGCGAAGAAGCTGATGTGCCAGCCAATGCATGGGGACTCGTGGGGTTCATGGCTCAATTTGAGCCTTGCTTGAAACCAAACCCAAAACATCCCAAAACCCTAGGTGATCCTAGGTCCTAGGTGATCCTAGGTGTATATGAGGCCAACTTCTACAAGCAAAAGGAACCAGGCAGAACTTGAAACCGCAGGGACTACCTGTTACCTTGGGGTTACCGGTTGCCAGGAGGCCAGGACCTAGCGGACCTAGCGCCGGCACAACTGTGCGCCTGTGCCACGGTGCGGGCCTGTCTTGCTCGTGTACTTGGCAGCACTCTTGTCAGCCCAACCTGTGGGCGTGGGCGGGCAGGCCACGGGTGATCTGTTGAACCTGTGAAACTAGCCACGAGCAAACACGTACCAAAATGTCAAAAGCCGATAGCTGTACCAACATGTAGTATGCTGAATTTCAAGTGAATGTGTATGGCAGAAATGCGTATTATGAATTATGATCATCAGAGACATGTGGCATGTGGATCTGGGAGACAAAGTGGATTTGGGGATGCGGTTTGCTTACAGCTGGGGTCATTGCGGACCATGCCCTCTGTGGCTCACATTTGAAAGGAAAGAAAGCAGCGCCAATGACTGTTCCAACTTAGCTATCTACTATCTACCTAGCTGCTTTCTTTGGAGGAACCACGTCCCACATCGCTTTTCCATGTTATTTCCACTCTATCTTGACTGACTCTTGTAGAGTAATTCTTCAAAACCTGCTTCATTTCTCGCAAAACTGCAAGTCCAAAGTATTGTCTTTGGCACTGCCAAACAAAACACAAGCTTGGGTTCAAAGAGATTTTTCGGGAACTTCCCCCTCTTTTTCTGCAGATCTATGGGGCTTCCTTTGACCTTCTAAGGAGGGAAGTTGACCCAAGTAAATCTCCCATCCCACAACGTCAGGTGCTGTCAGCTGGTGCTTCCCACCAAATTGGACCACCATCACCGTCAGGTTGTCCTCGCTACCGCCTGCCCGGTTCGAAGACGGAACAAAATCAAGCTCCCTCCCCTTCCAAAGGACTTGGGAGAAACCATCAAGAGTAGTTACCGCCTCGAAAAAGTTGGCTTGTGGATCCCTGGTGAGAAAGTGTCCAACAACAAACCCTCAAAATCCTAAGTCGCTATCTGTAGCTTGCCCAGGCTGCAACTGCTCAGATTAATGGACAGTTGGGGCCACAAAGACTGCGCACTAAGCTGTTCACAAAGCGTTCGAAGTGCGGCAGAGACTTGAACCGACTTGAACCATGTGCAACAACGAACAGCAGGACAGCAGCGACTTGGCGCGTTTCCCAGCGACAAAAACCGTGGTTTGAATCCCAAGTCTGTGAACTTAATCCTGTTCCCCAAAGCCAATTGAGCTATTGAGCTAGGGTAGAAATCCACCCACGACTTGGAATTGTCCTTGTGGCGGGGAATAATCATGGGGCATGAAGAACCAAAAAAAAATCAATTCCATTGCAGATGTAATGTGTTTTTCAGTGTGTGGGAGACTTTGCCAGCTGACCAAACACAATTTTTCGATGCTGAGTTTTTCTTGGGTGCCCGAAGACCCGAGTATCAAATTGTGGATGACTGGCAATATTCCATCTGACATGGTACACCCAAATATATGGAGTCTACCCCGGAATACAGGTTGGTTCATTCCTTCCTGTTCAATCATGAAAACAACGCAAAAAAAAGAAAGTGCTGCTTGTAGCAATACAATCCTTGTCTGATATTCCTTTCCATCTTGAGCTTTAAGGGAAAAAGCAAAATCTACAGTAAGTGAGGGAAAAATCGTCACCAGACTAGATTTGCAGCTGGATGAAATCCCGTTTTTCATTAGGTTAAAGAGTTGAACCCTTGATAAAGACAAAAGCAACTCAGCTTCCGGACGTTTGTAGGCGGATCGCACAATGTTCTTGGCAGCTTCTTCTGGCTCTCGCCAGTGCCTCATGGCTTTTCGGCTCTTCCCAGCTATGTGAAGCAGGAAACTCGCAGAAAACTCCATTCAGAAATCTGAAAAAAATACCAAGAAGTGCCCAATTTATTCTGTTGATAGCATGTCAATTCTTGATGTTCCCAAGGTTGGGTTGGCAAATATCTTTGTTTTACTGGCAGTTGGTATTATCATCATCACCACCAATCCCTTGCGCTTGGCTCATGCCCATTGCTGTTGGTTCTATCTCAAACTGGTGATCATTGGCTGTAGTCTTGGTTATGCCAAACATCTGTCCAAATATTGTGTGATTCTGTTTCTTTTGTGACTATATGTGGTTATATTTGATTGTCTATAGTCTATATGACATTCTCTGTATATATATAATACTATAGAATACCTCTTTTTCTTGGAGATTCTCCCCTTTTCTCAGCAACCCCAACTGCCACCCTCGTCTCCCTGGGCTCCCCTGGCCGCATGGCCAAGTCAATCACTTCCTGACAGCTGTCCATGTGGGTTTGTCTGAAAAAACACAATAGGATACCTCAAGTCCCACGGTTGATCATTTGGCAGTGTGTCAAAACCTTGTACCCCTGGTGAACATCAAAATAGCTGGTAAATGGATGTTCATCCCACTAAAAATGTATCTATAGATATTGACCCATACCCATTTCCCTATTCACCTTGCTGAACAACTCCAGCTTCAACCCACCGGGCAGCCGTGAAAGGGACCTGGTTGCTGAGCACATCGAACACGCCGTCCGTGCCCAGAACCATAAAGAGATCCTGCACATTTCACTCTTTGGGGCACATGTTTGGTGCCGCTTTCAGATCCTGTCCGTGAGCACCTGTGCAAGTCTCTTCTGAAGGCTGGAATCACCAATGAATGTAGATGTTCCATCATGTTCCATCAACATATACAGTATATTATTATTACATATATATATTACATATATATATATAATGTATATTGAAACTGGTGATTCTGGCATTTTTTTTGGTCACATACATCCATGTTCACTGGTGGTTTTGTCAGATTCCATTTCGGGAGGGGCTATCAATGGCCGATCTATGGGTACCAAATTGGATACCCAACAACTGTGATGGTTTCCTGCTAAGAGCGACCTGTCCATCAGTGGTTCCCAGAGCCCTGAACTTTGACCCATTGTAGGTTGTTGTCGCTTCAAACCTCCATTGCATTTCCGAACTGTTTGGGAGTCAATGGCTACTGAAAATGTCGTTTGGGTTTTTGCGACCGTTCAATCATGTTCAATCCACATTTTGGGATTTGGCAAACCCCAAATGGTTGCTTTCTTGAGGAGAACGGACCCTGCAGGCCCTGCATCTCTATTTTTCCACCACGAATTGGTCATCATCACCTCGACTTCTCCGGGACCGGGACCATGGCCCATGGCGGTGGCGATCCAGGTCCTTGGCGGGTTATGTGGCAGTGGATGTCTGTTCTACTGGTTTTCCTGTTTGAAAAATGAGGATTTCAGCTACCTCCCGGAAAGCCATTTCGGACCAGATCTTTTTTCACTTTCGATTTGAAAATATGAAATTTCACAAGATCTGTGGGCACAAATAGTTGGGAAACGACTACAACCAAATCCACACTGCCAGAATCTTCACCTGGAAACCAACAATTTGGGCCCACAAACCCACAGGTGCCCAAGTTTGAGACAACTGACGTCAGCGGTTCGTTGAAGTCACCTCCTTGTCTTCCTCGCTGCACCAGAATGTATACCTCCAGAAATGCACGAAAGCCTTGAAAGCACCAATTTTCGTCTATTCCGGTGCGTCATTGGCAGGCCCATCTCCATCCTGACAGGCTCGACTGCGCCCACACTGCATGACAACCAAGACAATGTGTGTGTGTGTGCGTGTGCGTCAATATCGTCAATGAGAAACAAAGATTTGCCTCCAGGACGTGGGCTCTCTTTTGTCCAAGTTTTTTTTCGTCTCTGGCCCCTCTTTTTTCTCTTGTCACTTCTCTGATTTTCTCTCTTCTCTTCTCTTTCCTCTCTTCTCTTGTCTCTGTTGTTTCCCTTTCTCACCTCTACTTGCTTCTTTGTTGTTTCTATATCGCAAACAAGTTTGCATACAACGGAAGAATTCGACGAACTAACCCATCATTCCATTTACCTTTCTTTTTTACCCCTTCATTATTTGGCATTTTTGCTGCCAATCCTCTGTCATAGACACATGTACTGTGCCGGTTGATATGCAGGGCCCTTTCACTTTTTCAGTGAGCTGCTGTGGCACATTGCATTCATTGGGTTTCTTGTTAAATTGTTCCAGCCTGAAAACTTTGGGCATCCAGGGCAGAATTGGAATTTAAAGAAAAGAATCGAACAGTTGACCGCGCATGGAAAAGCGGTTGAAACGCAAAAGCAACTTTCTTGATTCAGCAGTTCAAGACCACATCTACGGGCAAAAAGTGGTAATGGTGTAAGATGATGTTAAGCGGTGATTAGGTGAAGCAATTATGTGAAGTGTGAGCTAGAGTTCACCCGTAACTCAGAGTTTTTCTTCGAAACTTCATGTAAAAGTTTAAAAAGTAAACTGTTCCTACGCGTAGTGCAAACCTGCTATTTATGAGCTTTTTTAAAACCACCAAAATCAAACAATGTGCACTTGCAACCCCTTAGTTCATGTTTTTTTCGACAAAAAGTTGCTGAACACATTTGCCAATCCCAACCTCCACGCCAGCCTCATGTGAGAATTCTGCCGGCTCTTGATCTGCAGGTTGTTTTGGCTCCTGTGACGAGTGCCCTGGTGTGACATCCTCGCCATCCTCGCCATCCTCTGGTCTCGGCTCCGGCGCGGCCTCCGCAGCCTCTGCGGCCTCCGTGGCCTCTGCGGCCTCCGCGGCCTCTGTGGCCTCCGTGGCCTCTGCGGCCTCCGCGGCCTCCGTGGCCTCCATGGCCTCCGTGGGCTCCTGTGCTTCGGGGTCCTCCCCAGGACCAGCCGGGTCAACCGGGACCGGATCAACCTGAACCGCTGCATGCGAAGCTTGCGAAGCTTGGGAAGGCCACCCGCACTCCACCTGCACCATGGCGTCCTGCAACCAGTGCATTGGATCCACCTGAACTGCCGCATGACGCAGCCGCTGATCCGAGTTCCTGAGCGAGGTGCAGTTTTTCAGCGGCTGCAGTGGGGTGATGTGTTGACCATCCACAGTGATGAATCACCAAGACTCTGTACAGATTGAAGTACCAAATATGATCCCCAATCAGCAACCATCAATTTCATAATAATTAGCCCCATCAACATAGTCACCTGGCCTGTGCTCAGTCGGTTCTCACCCCCCCGTTGGTCGATTGCCCCATCATCTAAGGTGAACATCCGCTTTGAATTGCAAACATGCTTGAAACTGAGGCCGAAAAGGAAGCTTGAGTCGGTTCCTTCCCTTTGGGTGGTTTCACCATCTCCAACTCATGGGTGAATCACCGACCAATCGCCCCCTTTTTCCCCGACTGTTCCTTTTATGAAAATATTCCCACTTGCTTAACCCAGATTTCTTGGTCAAACTGCCCCAGTTTCTGACTTCAGAACCCATAAATATCCACTTAAATATGGATTGAATCTTCCCATTCCCACTCTCTGGCATCTTTTGTTGACTTTTGGGTTATATAGTCCGGAGGCCTCATTGAAGTCCCTTTAAGTCCCATCCCCATCCCATAGATAAATAGTGGAAAGTATATAGTTTTCATGTCTATATCCATCTATATCCACATCCATCAGTATTACATTTCCCAAAAAATATTACATTGGTGCAATTGGGGAATGATGAACGAATGAATGATGAATGGGGCATGATTCCATGATGAATTACCCATCTATATACTACAGTGACTACAGTCCAGTCTCCCCATCCCCATCCCATCGCTCCCAGCATCGGAAGTCCAGGTCTCCGCCGCTCCTGGTCCCGCAGGCGCTCGATGAGTTGCCCCAGCTCCACCGCGTGGTCGTGGCGCTCGCGCTGGAGCAACGCCTTCAGCTCCTGCGACCAGGGACGGTGGATGGTGGCGGTTGGTGAGGGAAAAAGGTGAGAAAAAAAGTGGGAAAAGCATGGAAAAGCTGATTTGAACTGGACAAATGCATAGAAATGGTGATTTGATATGGGTTTTATTGGTGGATTTTGGGAATGTTTTTTACGGAGTTTCATGGTGGTTGAATGGATTTTGTTCTGGTGGCTTCATGGTGGCGTTTTTTCTGGATCAATGTTGGAGAAAATCTTTAAATGATTGCCACCAGAATGGCATCATAAAGGATGTCAAACAGCGGGTTGAAGGAACTCTAGTGCAAATGTCAGACAACAACTCTTGGGCAATTGGCTTTGAGGGTAAGAAAGGATGTCAGAACCATATCCCAGCTTTGAAGGTGGATTTCAACATCTTTGACCCATCCCCACCCCAAAAAGATGGTTTAAAGGATCAGCCTCTTCCCAATCCCCAATAGTCAAACAAAGATAAACAAAGAGCTACTTTGGCTTTTGACCAGTCCCCAATGATCCAAAAAGATTTCACATGACTTGTTCCACCCGTTTCCTCATTTTGTCCATTAAAGAATGGCCACTCCAAAATGGTCACTGTACGGTCACTGTTTCAGACTGTTTCTGTTCCAAACTTGGAACTGGATCAATGGGATCTGTGGGATCCACTCCTCACAGCTGCTGCGAAGTTCTTCTAACTCCACACCTTCCTCCGGCACGGTGAGCGGTTGCGAGGCGCTACCCTCGTCCCAGCTGCTGGCGCCTCGGTGATGAGAGATGATGTGCCCAGAATTTTCAACTATAGCCATTTTTTTGGTGGGTCGACTGTTGTGGCTATTGGAAATGGTATTTTTCCGGATCTCATTCAATGGAAATCGAAAATGTATGCTTCTGTTTGGTATTCTTATTCTTAGCCCAGAAGAAAAAACAGAAGCCTCACATTAGTGGTGTGGCTTCTCTCCTTTCTTCCAGATCGAAGACTCCCCAAGTCTTCACCTCAGCTTGCAACGGCCAAGCCACGTTCTTCCGCAGCGACCTTGGCCTGCAGTACTGCTGGGGCCGTCCACATCAGTAGCATGGCAGTGTAGTAGGCCGCCACGATGCTCACAGCCATGCGCTGCATGCCGGACAGTTCCGAGTCCTTGGGACGACATGAGATGAGGTCGTTTTGTGGGGCAGATGAGGGGGAATGGAACTCCCAAGAATGAAGAATCTGGGTAAATTATAATATTTCACTAACCTGAAATAAGGCCATTTTGGGATGATTCCCCTTACTAACCATGATTCCAGTGAGGTCGTTATAATTTACCCAGAAGAACATATATCCGCAGACGATGATAAATTTATGGGAGTGCAACCGACAACTAGGAGTGCTTTGGTAGTCGCATGAATTGTCTCAAAACCACGGTACTGTGTCGTTTTGAGGACTAAACCTTCTCCGGTACTCCAATGGATGGCTAGTTTACCAAGAGCTGTTGGGCTGCAACTAGTAACAGCAACTGAAAGGAGTAATACTGTCAATGCAAGGAGATGAGACAAAGTACTGGCAAAATCATCTATGTGTAATGGCTTTCCCTATCAAACAGGCTTCCCTATAAGTATTTGTGATAATTGTTGTTTACCAATTAGATTTGTCCACTACGCTTGGTAACCGTTGTTTAAAACATAGTTGCTCAAGTGATAACGGAACTGCACAGGATGAAAGGGACCGAAAGCAAAAGCGAAACTGACGAAACCTCAAAGTTGCACCCCAAAAGGATGGCTGATCAAAAGATGCCACCAATATTCATTCAGGTCCCAATTTTAAACATCAAAATTCAATAGAACGGCGTTTTTCCCATGGCAGGGCACCAGCACCATGCCTCCCAGTGTACAGGCAAAGGCCAGAAAGGAGCACTGCAGCAATGGCACTGCCAGCTCCTGTTCAAAGGCATCGAAGACGTTGTCGGCGATCTGCAGGCGACAGCAGGGACAGGCCACAGCCAGCCACACGATGAAACTGATGGTGCGAAGCCACACTTGCGCGGCAATCACCTGCAACACTGATCTAAGCAAACAATGATGTCCAAACAAAAGAATGGCTAGTTCAACCACTCAACCTCGATTTTCGCAAGCATCCCAAAAAAACAACAAAACAAAACAGACTCCACACACTCTACAAGTGGCAGAAGCTGTGAAAGGTAGCATCAACAAGGCTCCCAAGATCTTCAGGGGTCCCTGCAGCAGGGCTTCCCTTGAGCCCCAGCCCGTGCAGAGCCACTGTACCAGCTGCCCGGGTAAACTTCTGCGCGGCTCCAGGGCTGCTAACCCTGCGGCCGAATAGGCCACGAAGGACAACACGATGAACAACCTGGGTTGAATTGGATTGCTTATTTCTAAGAGAGCTTTTTTCGGGGCTTCATTTTGTGAAACAAAGATGATGTTGTTGGAGAGGGCATGGCAGCACACAGTTTCGAAGCAAGAAACATCAGCACCGTGGTATCGTCATCAATCAGTAGGAGCACATGTAGGGCCAGCCACATCGCAGCTCCACTGACGATGAAACAGATCCGTCCCAGGAAGAGTTTGGTGCCAGACTTCCCCCCAGCCAGTTCCAGCAGCACGCGGCGACACACCAAACTTCGATGCAACGTCCGGGAGCGGCCACTGCCTGGAGATCCAAAAAGTCGGATTGGTGGAGGAATATTAATGTTATGCAATTATATGTTCTAGTTCTTTGTATGTACCCAATTGACTTTGGGACAGGAAACGAAAAGATTGGCCTGGAGCAATTAAGCGGGCAAGTGACCCTGTTGCGTCAGCAAGTCATATGCTCCACAAAAGGTAAAGGCAATGGCATGATACAGCAAGACAACCTCGCTCTGCCGGGAATCAAGGCTAAGTTTTTTCCGTTAACCTTTTGAAAAGAACCCAGAAACATCCTGAGCAAAATCCAGGAATTCGCCACATTGCATCCCCCCCAAAACAAAACTTCTGCCATTTGTAGTGCAACATCAAGGGAACCAAGGAACACAAGGCAGGTAGTGTCCACTATCAATCCCTTTCAGAAAGGGCACGTTTGCCAGGTCCACCAGTTGCGCTACAAAGACGCCTACGAAGATACAATCCCAGACTGCTGCACGAATCAAGGCAGCATAGAGTTGTGGCATCTTAGGCACCAATCCTTGGTGAAGGACGGTGAACGACTCGATGTGGCCGGTCAACACCCGACAATTTGGGGGGAACACGGGGAACACTAAGAAAGTACATGGGGACAAAGTGAAGTGGGTAATGTTAAATCTATGTATAATGATCATATAAATTATAACCAAAGAATGGAACTAAGGAGTACACGGTAATTCTGGCGGTGTGGGCACATAGTTAGGAAAGCAGAAAGCCAGATTCTATCTATCTGTATCTAATCCAATCAAAATCCAATCCAATCAAAATCCAATCCAATCCAATTATCCATCCATCCATCCATCCATCCATCGATCCATCCATCCATCCATCCATCCATCGATCCATCGATCCATCGATCCATGTGCGTGATGACAAGAAACAAAATAACTTTGGGCCTATGTTTCTTGACTTCTTATCCATAACCCTTGGTGTATCGACGTATCTCTGCTTGTTACATCTTGTTACATGGCTTTGTGTAACATGGTCAACCCCTTTGGGGGCTCTTTACTACCCGCAGTGTAACATGGGGTAAATTGGGGGCTGGTTCTATCTCCCTTTCTTGTAAAGTAACCTCGGTTGATCGGTGGGTAATCCTCACAAATAATGATTGCATCATCTTGCATCCAAATATGTATATATATAATATATATATATTGACATTTATTCATAGTAAATCCCTCATTGATGGTTTAAAAAAATGAGCCAATGATTCTGGTGTAGGTGATCTCCACTCCCAGCGCCAGTGTGGCAGCAGCAGAGTACACAAAGAATCGGTAGGGCCATCGTTCCACGGCGCGCGGAGCGCCGGCATCGCCGCCGGCAGCGAGGAACGACATGGGCACTGCACTGCTTCAAAAGATATATGCAGGTTCCCTGTGCTGTTAAACTCAATGGAGTCCACATATCCCAAGATGGTCTTCAGTTATCTACGGAATCGACGGAATCTACGGCATTTCTTGAGGATTTGGAAATCTGTTCTGGTTGTGAACCAAACCCTGCAGTCTTGCATACGTCTATCACCGCATGGACCCATGCTCTCTGGTTTCCAGTTTCCAGCATGCGATGACCCTGCGACGTTTGTTCATACATTGTCTAAATGCACCTGATTCTCCCGATTGGCACACTGACCCTGAAAAAATGCAATCCCACGCAACTCCTTGTCAGAGAGTGAAATCACCTGCACTTCAGGCTCCGCAATGGCAAGTCCAATGGGCCGCTTAAAGTGCCTCAGGCTGAGCAGTGGCTGCCAAAGTCCCAGTAGTTGCTGCGACAGTGCAACGACAATCACAGTTGCTGCTGTTTTCCCACTGGGCTCCCATGGCATGTCTCCAAACGATCTTGTCATGGCCAGGCCCTGGCGGTTCAACCAATGTTCCAAGCATCACGTGTTGGTCAAGCCGAATCGGGTAAACTTGGCTAAACCACACCTGGGTAGTGGGTTGCAACCTTTCACACTAGTGGTCCAAGTTGATGTTTTTGGCAAGTTTGCAAAGTGTATCAACATTTATCAAACACGGTCAACGCAAAAAACTCTAACGTCGCCATCCCCCAACCACCCTCCCAAAAGCCTGGTATTCTCTTCTGGCAGCTTTGTTCATGGAGTTGGGGTTTGTGGAGGTCGCCACGCGCCAGGCGCCGCGTACCTGCGACCGAACTGGAGCCTGCAAACAAGGTGTCTTATTTGTGAGCCAAGGATGGGGGTGTAACCGTCAAAAATGGGAATACAACATGATATAACCAACGAAAATGGTGATTTAAGCGCCAAAATGCTTTTCCCCCACTTTGGCCCAAAGGCTCAGATGGTTCATATGTTGTCGTTCTAGTCTAGATTCATCAAGCCAGCATGAGGAATAGCTCAGGCGGCATGGACTATATACGCATACATTGGAGCCATATGAGCCATCCATGCAGCACTAGAATTGAGCACAAATGCAGCTTTGCAAGCAGCTTGAGCCATGCAAATGTTCAACCTAACTTCCGCCGTGTTCGCGCCTAAAGCCATTTTTAAACTGCGGAAATGGCACAAACAGATCCAGTTCAGCCAGTCGCCTGCAACACAAGACCTCCAACTCGCTCAATGCGTTTCCTCCTGTCGTGGATGGAGCATCCATGGGTCTTGGGTCGTTTGACGAGAAGTTTCAACCAAATGGGGTTCCCCTGGCTGCTAAGGAGAACACTCACCTGAAGAAAAATCCTAGTTTTCCCTATCCAAATCAGGTCTGAATCTATTTCCGCCCCTTGAGACTCCAGACTCGTCCATCCGTGTGGGCTTGTGATCCTCTGACACAGGCACAGCTGTGCCTGCTCGGCCTCGGTGCCCGGCAGGTTCCACCATGGGATTCCCAGTCACTTTTTGATCATTTTGAAACAGTTTCCAGCCATCGCCGTGGTGAAATCCACCTGGCCGTGCCAAGTGACACAGCACTGCCCTCGAGTCGCCAAGGTTGGAAACCACCTGAGACTGCCGAGAATGCAGCGTTTGAAGCGGACAATGAACGGACAATTGATGGGTGGTCAAAGGAGAAGTGGTGGAGAATTCATGGATAATTAGTGGATGATTAGTGAACTTATGTGAACTTCACTTGATTGAGACCTCTTTCTTTTTGATTTGCTCAAGTTTGAGGTTTCAGCAGCCAAACTGTGACGCGCACTTAGTGCATAAGTTCTGTGACCTTTCCTAACTGCATGAATGTCAGAGAAAACATCACACCTGCGGCACTCCACATGCAGAGCGCGTCTCAAGCTAAGACCCATAGTCTAAAGCAGACAAGACCTAACAAAATCATCTGTGCATGTTTGAACATATGTGTACAAAATACATGATCCATACATATGTTGCTGTGGCTCCCTGCCAGGCGGAGGGCTGTACCCAGTTTCCTTGGAGACAAAACTCAGAGGAGTTGCACGTGGATTCATCAGAGATGTTTTGACTATCGAAATTCACGGTAGCCAAGTCCGACTTGGACTTAAGTGAAATTGGCCGGCAAAAAAGGGGGAAAAAAACTGTATCAAGAGCAGCAATGGAAGCTCAAAGTGTATAGGTCAAAGCAAGGCACGGATTGCCATGGAGGATCACTGACACCTCGGGCAGCAAAGGGCAGCAACAAGTGGCCCCTACCAGTCACTACCAGATATAGATAGATATCTAATTATATATATACATATAATGTATAGATATATATATATATATATAATGTATGTATCTATAAATATATATATATATATATAATACATTATTATACGTATGTATATATGATATATGTGTACATATATAGTTATACGAGATATATACATGGCATTGCGGCATTGAAACTATACCATACCTGGCCATACCTCTAGAGTAGCTTTGAGCAAACCGGAGTTTATTGCGGTGGCAATTGAAACTGGCAGAAGTTCCACGACTGAGCGGCCACTTTTTCCTGCTGGCGTCCGGCAGGGAATTGTCTCATGACATGGGCTGAGGCAAGCGAACAATCTTTGTCTTCCGAGAGCACGGGCAGGCGATGAAGCAGGTATTGTTTTGAAATTTTCAGGTGCCCAATTTTCAGACAAATCCATACGTATCTGAACCTGCCCAGAAAGCGGGGGAACAATGATCCAGCGCACAGCCTGCTCCAGACCAGCCAATGGTTTCCACGTCAGGCACAACCAAAAGGTTGAGAGAACCAAATCAATGATTTCAATAGATTTGATGTGACCAATGCTGCGCCAGCTGTTTGAATTTGCACAGAGGAGCAGCTGGATGCTGGAATAAAGAAACTCAAAGGACAACAAAGGGGCTGAGCTCAGGGGCTGCTGTCTGAATTAATATCGAGGTCTCCTCTCATTGTTTCCCGAGACCACTTCTGATAGGTTTGCAACAGCGCCCGCAGCAGCCCACGATCTTCCAAGGGTACACAGTACACCTAAGACTCCTAGAAGAAGAAAATTGGTTCAGGGATCTCTGAACCAAGGTTCCATTTCCAGGAGCCTTAGATGTACTCGTCAGCACTATGCCAGGTTTGAGCCTGCACTTCCAGGCTCTCATCTGATCACATCAGTCTCCAATCAGCGCACAACGCTGCCCATCCTTTGTCAAAATCCGCCAGATGTGTTTGCCATCAATCTCAATGTCAGTGAGAATTGAAAAAATCGTCCCTTCCCAGAGGCCAGCAGAGAAAAGTCGAAAATTTGTAGTTTAATCATTTCCCATCATCAACCCCCCAGCGTCCCACTCCAGAGCAGCACCACGTAGTGAGGCGCCTTTTGCACTTCTCCCTGGCGCTCAGTCTTTGAAGGAGCCGCCCGTGCCAGGTCGGCCGCTCCGCCGCAGACACTGCCAAATTTAGAAGAGTTTGAAAACTCTGACTAACCATGACTAAACTAAACCATCCAGCAGACAAACGTCACCTGCACCCAATTCACTCTCGCCACGAAATTCTTTTTCAGAGATGTGAGATGTGCAGCTTTGCCGCGCATTCTCCCAGGCACATGCGAAGAACAGCATAGCCGCAATATTCATTGATGTTCATT
>Ga0126342_10007938_pt1 | contig 18972 bp, 21 predicted proteins | sample Cyp1metagenome_FD_92528 | JGI IMG/M metagenome (GOLD analysis project Ga0126342, IMG submission 92528) | Coral microbial communities from Lord Howe Island, Old Settlement Bay, Australia - Cyphastrea 1 metagenome | ecosystem: Host-associated > Invertebrates > Cnidaria > Coral ... | reverse complement strand
TGGTTGAGGTCCGGCAGAGAACACTGTGGATCGCGGGTCGCAGTTGAGCAAGGACGACGAGGACGACGAGGAGGACGAGGAGGACGAGGAGGACGAGGAGGAGGAGGAGAGGAGGAGGAGGAGGAGGAGCAGGAGGAGGAGGAGGCAACTGACATAAAATCTAACAACCCTCACCTGGCAGGTGGGGAAACACATGGAAAAAGAAAGAAATGATTCAAATGACAAGTAAGCCAAGTAAACCAAATGAATGAACATGCATGATATGATAGAATCAGGATATGTTTTATCCGCAGCAAAACTGGGAATAATGGATAAGATGATCAAGAAACACGGGTGATATTCAATCAAACAATGTGGATAGAGTGATCTTTTTGCTATTAAACGACTGAAGATGACAAAGGAACAAAATATATGGAGATTGAACAGGCCAAGCCTTCGAACTTATCACTACTGTACTGTCTCAAACATATTTTCCCTCTTGCCATGTTAGATAGTGGCCAGAATCAACCAACGGCAGCATTTGACCATGCCTGCAACGTCGGGGTTGTCTAGGTACCTGCCAAATATGGGCTGATCAGGGCTGTTTTTCAGGCCTTGACACAGGTGGCGAACCACACATCCCTGCAGGATTCAGCCGCGTCAATGCGCTTGTCATCTATCAATGACTCTTGGCACATGGAATTTGATTGTAATGCGTACGTGTGTATATATATATATGTATAGATATATATATATATGGATACATTTAGTATATCTAATATTTTTTTGAAATGTATATTTACCAAATAATCTAAATTTAATCTAAACTCATCTAAATTCATTTCCGTAGACGGCCCATTGAACTGGGCTGCCACTTCAAACTGGTCAGGTCACTTCACCGTCGCATCCGCCATGGCGGTGAGGTCCGAGGCAACCATGGCTTTGCGCATGGCGGTGAAGTAAACGCTGCCTGGGGCGACTGGGGCGACCATTGGTGACCCACCTTTTCGACTCTCTTCGATTCTGCCAGGAACCCGTCACTCCGGCAGCCCTTTTCCATCTTTTCCTACTCCGTAAACTCAAGTCATAAAGTGGCAGGTGCACCGTTGCACTGCACATGATTTTCTGCAGGTCATAGATTCAAATGTTCAAAAAAATTCAGTGTGAGGTTTTAGGGTCGCAATGGGCCAGTGGCCTTCTCACTCGCAGTCCTTTGGATCGGGCTGCCTTATCAAGGACCAACCCAACCACGTGCCATTGCGGGTGGTGTCCCTGACTGCCCTGGCTGGACAGCAGGAGTTTCGAGGGAAGATCTGAGGTACGATGGCCAATAGGAGGGCATGAAGTGTGCGTCAAAGAAAAGTGAGGCCATCAGAACAATGAGCTGAGCATGTTCCAAGGCACATTCCAGAAGTAGCATTGAAGCAAAGCTCCCCATATTCTCGTTGAAAGCAAAATGGACCAAAGCTGCATTGATCACCTGTGTCAGCACCTTCACGATGTTCATGATGGTGATGGTTAAAATCACACCTTCAGGGTGCATGAATGCAGATATGCGCTATGCACCTACTTAGCCAATCAAAGCCACCAAGTTCCTCTCACACCTTGCACCATTCTGTTTCAATGCAAAACCTGTCTTAGCTAGCCCAGATGCCATGGCAATGCCTGAATTCTCAATCAATGCATTGTGCATCTTTGGTAAAAGAACGATCTTAGAAAAAAGGGGAACTTTTGCAATGTTGAATCTGAATATGAATATCATAAAGTATATTAAAATATCATTTGCATTCATTTACCATCTGCCAAATAGTTGAACACCTTCAAATACCACATACTTCTATTCGGAATCAAATGGTCCAGGAATGTCCAGGAAGTCCCTGGCCTCTGGGTATAAACCGTCCCCAATCGGCCGCACCGCTCTCGAGGCGACTGAGAGTTCCAGACCTCACGTGGAGAGCCATGGTTCGAAACTCAGCCACCTGATGAGAAACCTGGAGCAAATTTTCGATATCCTCAACCGAGTGATCTGATTCAGACGAAGAATCGCTGCTTGTGCTTTCTCTGGGCACTCGACACAAGGCATAGATGGCCAAACATGTAGCAATCACCAGCTTGACGCAAGACCAAATCACATTGAGGCAAAGTTGCAAAGACCCAGACTCTTCATGGTCGCAAATCTCGTTGATTGTATTTGGGGTTGCGAAAAAAGCTGGCAAAAGTGCAAAGAGGAGGCACCCACAAGCAAATCCAAAGCCTTTCCAAGGCTTGTTTGAAGACGCCTTTTGTTCACAGGGATACATAAACTGCAATGCCAGTAACATACAGGATGCACTGCTTTGTAGCCAACTAAAAGCCACGACCAATGGAGTTCTCAGGCCCGCATCGTTGAACTCTTCACATGTTGCATTTGAAATGATTGGGTTAATGGGAAGCGACACCGCTGCATAGGCTGTCAAAACAAGTCCATAGAAGAAAAGCAGCTGCCTTGCAGGACATGTGAAGCTCCAGCGTTGTCGAATCAACAAAAGGCATGCACAAAACACTAGTCCGCAGAAAATGCTGCCTGCATCTGCGCTGAACTGAACCTGGCGTAAGATGGTCATGCTGCTGGTAGGGTCTCCTTGTTCGTTCAAAGAGTAGGCCGTGATGAACATAATCGGACATGCCAGTACCAAGCCAAAAAGAACAGCAGTGGCAATCAACTCAGCCGCCTCAGGGTCGAACTGACTGGCAAAGACAATTGGAGCACTGCTCGTAGGGATCGAGCCATAGAAGAAGGTGAAGTCTTGTAGGGGTTTCACGCCTTCTCCATGGACTAAGAAAGTCGCAAAGAGATAGCTGAGATATGCACATACAACAACCTTCATTAGCACCATGCCGACCGCCCAAACAGAAATCTGAGGAGAGCGTAGTGACGTCCCAGTCAGGAACAGGGCAGACATCGCAAATGGAGAAGTAAAGAGTTCAATGAAGTCCGAAAATGGGTGAGGAAGCTTGATTTTGCCATTTTCCTCAACAAGACTGAACCCGAACATGATCTTGAACAATAGTCCAGCGAAGGTCATGAATATCACTGGGTTCGTGGACAAATCATACATGGTATTGACAAAAATCTGCCAGTTGCTCTGCCCTTCTCCAGTCCTGATGGCACCGCCGATGGCAAATGCGATCATGGTCAACGGAATAAATACAAAGGAGCCGACCAAAGCATTGCCAGCAATGTAAATGCTCATATCCTTATCATACAGTGCATCAATGACTGGAAAGCCAATAGCAAAGTCATTGGATGCTACTGAAAAGAAGGCAAACACCGAGGCTGTGAGGATTCTTTGTCCTTGCGACCTTTTCGGCTGAAACGTCACATATGCCAATAGCCATGTCAAAATCATCACTGCGATCTTTCCGAGACTACAAGCTGCAATCACCCCGTAGTTCACCGAGTGCAATTCAGCTGTAGCCACTGTATTGAAGATCAACAGCGGGAAGACCATAGAGCCGATGAAAAAACCCAACCCTTTAAGGTGCCCCTCAGCTGGTTTGATAACCTTTAAGCGAACACAAAAGAAACCAACCAAAATGGCCACCATTGTTGCCAGCAGGGTATTGAACAATCGAAACGTGGGGCTCCGCTCCATGGCTAAAGCGAAATTCTGGCAGCCGGTACGGCTGCTGTGGTAGCAACCTTAGATGAACCCTATGCCTGCGAAGTACTTAGCAGGGTTAGCAAGGTTGGCAAGGTTACAAAGTCCCAAGTCCTTAGCTACAGTAAGTACTTATAACTTATAACCTCCAAAATTGGATGTGGTTTCCCATGTTTTTCCACAGCAATGGTTCCAATGGCTTCCATTTTTTGCACAGGCACATGATTTTTGGCAAGCGTATCAAAAAAAAATACAATCAAAAAAACATATTTCCCAGCAATCAAATAGTGTGTTCTGCGAGCGCACAAGCTTGGTTTCAAACAAACAAGCCCTGTTCTCACGGGTATTGCTGTAGTTTGAAGTGCCTTGAATGTGGCACTCTTGGTTGTAAATAAAGAAGCGGGAGGGGAGGGGGATTGGGGGGGAGGGCGCAGCAAACTATCTCCATACTACTTCTTTTCACTTCTTTGCTAAAGTTTCCCCAGCGTAACAATATACGTACCATACTTCTGTACTCCTCATGCCCCATCCATCCCTACCTACATATAATATATAGGTTGTACCGTACCTATAATCCGTATACTATTTCAAAATTTTGGATATAATATACCACCCATAGACTGCCTATATCGCCTATATCATATACTTCTTGTGCTGATGATATACCACGTGTCACCCCTCCACCCCCCAGGGGAGGGATACTTGACCATAAACCTGATCTTTGGGGAGTTGGGGCAGGCTGGAGCATAACATACATTTGCACAAATAATAAATACATTTCCTTCGTTCCTTCGTTCCTTCCTTCCTTCCCCTGTCCGAGAATATTTTTTTTGATTGTAATAATATTTTTTTAATGTAATAATATTTTGTTTTTGATTGTAATATTTTTTTGATATAGATGCCATGATTTTTGGTAAAAACCATATCTATACATGTTGGCTTGTCATTCCTTGTGTTTTTAATTGATCGGCTCTTCGCTAAATTGAAGCTTGTCCAAGAAAATCAACAATTGCTTTTGGAGCACAATGCAAGAACACAGCCTATAAGCATCTATAAGCTATAAGGTATCTTTCTAAAGCCAACTGTTGCAACGGCAAGCTTTTGGGAGCCACTATGTTTTGATTGTGTTGCACAATTTTCACGAAAATTACATGAAGCTGGACCAAGGAAATGCCATGCGGGCTTACAAGCCAAAGCCACTGAAACCGGTGAGGCTTGACCACACATACTTTAGGCAAAATCAAGCAGTCACTTCAGATTTTGCCAAGTCAATGGGCCCAAATGACATCAGGCCAGAAACCATGCTGAGGCCGAGAATGGAACCATGGCCATCGCCGAGTGAATCCCGATTTAAAAGGCATTGGGTGCATGGGCATTGGAAAAAACATATCCCCACAAAATCGTGTTTATTATTGGGCCAAAATAGAATGACCCCATTTCCTTCCATATATCCTTGGTGAAAGGTCTGTTCGTGATTAGCTGGTGCGGATTTGTGTAGCCATGCGGAACGGTACTGCCACTAGTAAAATGCATGGGAATTGATGTGCTGTTCATCCAGGGTAAACAGAATAATTACTAATATATGATGTAACATATCAACATCAAACAGGACTTGATGGTGGCATGATTTGGGTCATTCACAACTACTTTCACTCTCCCAAAACGGACACGTCCCCGGAAGGTGGCCTTTGTTCACGCCATCAATGCCTGGCACATCGTGTATTGCGACAATTTGCGACATGTACAGTATCAAACAGTATCCATATGGAGATGTGATATGATGTGACGCACCCTTTTTACTGTCATCTGACGAGTATTCTGCATGGTGGATGATTGTGTCATATTTTGTCAAAGCAGTGTATATTGTCGCCGTATCCATTTGTCGCCACTGTATCTCTGATGTGATTTGATGTGCCAGCAGCGACAATGTTTCATGACCAGAAGTACCCATCATTTGCCAATTGTTCTACATGGGGATGGGTCAAAACCCTATCCCCCTAGTGAACATCAAAATAGCTGGTAAATGGATGTTCATCCCACTAAAAATGGTATCTATAGGTATTGATCCATACCCACATGGTAATGTTAACTTTTGGGCGTGACTGTGCGGACTGTGCGCGTGCACAGTATGCAACAGAGTTTACATACCCAGGCCAAAGGGCCTATTCTCCACAATACTGCATCATGCTTGCTCCACAGTCACAGTTTCAAATACCAGTCGTTACCAGTCAATATACAATGTATGCAGCACTACCATTGCCGATGTAGAACACACTTCTACATGATCACCTCATCACTTCACTATGCACCAAAGCCAAGCAACTCTCAAGGTCCACTATGCCCTCGAGCACGCCTGCCTGACACGGGTGGGGGAAGTCAACCTATGGGTTTTGGCAAACTGTCAATCTCCAAATGATATCAAAAAACCAATCGCAACTTGAACTCGCACATCCATGTCCTTTCTGTCGGACGATAAACATCAACATCTAATTCAGGGAGTGCACAACCTTGAGGCACAACATCGCACAACTATGGTATTTTACCAGTAGCAAGGGCACTGTTTCCGGCACAATGGAGCTGCGAACCCTTGAGCATCCACATCATTCTATACGTTTCCGTGGCCGTATGTTTCTCACATCTTATTTTCTTATATTTTCTTTGGATGATCTATAGAACTTTGATAAACTTCGTGGATCTGGTTTGAAGCCACACATCATCCAACCAGGACTCCAGGACGGACCTTTCTCAAGCTCACTTGTGCCAGCAATCCGAACAAAGGCCATCCAGACAGGGCGGTAGCCACCTGGCGTAATCAGAGCCTGACCTCCCGTTTTCTTTCACAAAGAAATTCATCTCAGAGGCTGTCTACTCAAAGTCTTGGCAGGTTGGGATGATCTTGGACTAGTATATGGGATGGGTCAAAACCTTGTACCCCTGGTGAACATCAAAATAGCTGGTAAATGGATGTTCATTCCACTAAAAATGTATCTATAGGTATTGATCCATAGCCATATAACATTGTATAACTATACAGGTCAGAAATGGAAGTCATGAAAAGTCAGGATAGGCATCTGCCCAATGAGCTGCCAGGAAAATCACCCGCTAGGTCCAAGATACCCATGGAATATCCAGTAGCAAAGTCAGCACCGGTGAAGCGAAGGACTGGCGTGGCATGGTGGCATGGTGGCATGGTGGCGGGGGGTTGGGGTGGGGATTCATGCCCAAAATCTGACCATCTGAGGATAATGAAATGTCCTAATTGAATGTCAATTTGTTGTTAAGACCATCAACATCCATCAACAAAGACTCACATCTTGTTTGACACTTCTTGGCCAGTGGCCATGATGTGGCCTTCCCGAGCTCTCTGCCTGTTGGATATGGTAACACAATGGATTGCCCGATTTCTGAATCAACCCACAGGGATTTTTGAATGGGATCAACCTACCCCAATTTGTGCAAGTTGTGACACTGCACAACCCTGAAATTTGAAATGAACCTATGGGGATCTATGGGGATCACTGGAGGTGGTTTCCCTTGACATCAATTTACATCACCAGATCACCATGGTGAGGCGCCTCACCCGCGCTTTGCACAGTTTGTGCCACCGCCATGGGGTCTGAAACCAGGCACACCTGGCTGGGTGTGAAAAAGCAGGGATGTCATCTGTACAAAATGAGATGCTTGAGCGGCAATTTCTGTTATATCATATCATGTGCCCTGGTGGACAAGTCGCTATCTTATGCTACTTTTGCAGGATTTCATATACTCCTCGATTGATTGCCATAAATTAAACCATATATGCCCACAAACAAAGGGATTCATTTCCAGCAAACGGTGGTGTGGCCACTCACCATTGAGCAAATGAAACTGCCTCATTTGAGGAGGCTGCAACTTCAAATTCGGCAACGAGGCATGGATGGCTGGCTCACTCCAAAGGTGACCTACAGGATACATTCTAAGACAATATGTAATTAATCATACATATTCTGTGAGTTTCCGAGCCTCAACATGTGACCAGAACATATTAAACCACAGTAAGATTCAGAAATTCGCCTTAAACCTTCATGACAAACAACAGAACGGTGCAAAGTTGCCGGTGGACAGACAGCAGCTGCAGTGCGAGCTTTCCTTAGCAACTGAAGATTCCCAACTGGTCAGAACCCCACAAAACAATATTTCAGAAACAAAAAAACCGTACACAGCTGAACTATATTGAAATAGTTTGGACCCCCTCCGGAAGTTGTTACAGTTCAACTCCAAAAACCACCACCTTCTGTCAGTTTCTGTGTTGTATCATAATGTGTTCTGTGTATTGCTCGTTTCACCAGGCGCCAGGTGCGTTTCGCCAGGTGTCCATAGCCACATTCATCGGTGGATGTTCGCTCAAAGCCACCAGCCGCCTCCAACAGGGGCGACAGCGGTAGCCGAGGCTACCTGTTCCCATCTGTTTTCCAAAATGTAACTTTGTAAGTACATTTAAGGGGGAAAAGCTGTGTAAAATCTATTCTATTTAGATACTGTAAATGTAATTCATAAATGTAGGTACGGTATGGTATGCATATCACCAGCAGGTTTAAAGCTGGAAATGACATCATGCCGGGCCTTCACATCGGCAATGGTTTCATCCACCACCGTCTTCAACTTCTCCTCGGGAATCCTTGGAAAGGTGGTTTCGCCAGCCGGTCCCAAGGTACAGGCTACTTTGGCTACATGTTATGGTCACCAAATGTCACCTGTAGCCTTACATTGCCTTACAGATCCTGATGCCACGCGCATCCAAATCCGCATGTTGCAGTTCAAGTCAGAGTTTGGGGTCTAAAAATGCACAGGCTACACGCATTAAAGTGTTGTTGGACACATATGTGTTTCAACTCTCCGAGCCGTGAAGTACATATACAAAGGACGTATCATAGGACCGGCCCTGCTGAATGATAGCAATCAGGTTTAACGAGCCTGCACTGAAGTTGAGCATCACAGACACTGGGACTTTGAGATACCAAAACGACTTTCATGATTTTCATTGCGGCAGAATGCTGTTGACATGGCCAACTCTGCATCCAGGTGTCGGATTGAACCTGAGTCAGCGACCACAGACATGGGACCATCGCAGAAGTGACCCGTAGACAAAAAAGATGTCCCGGAGTCCCGGAGTCCCAGCCCAAACATAAATAGAAATTTGGACTGGCCTTAATTACATAATTTTCCGCATGTATATATATATATATATATCTCTCTCTCTCTCTCTCTCCATCGCCATCTCCAGGAGTCAAATATATTTCAGTCATGTTCAATCTCTTTTCCAGTGGTTGAGGAGTGTCTGGGGCTCTGAAGCTTCAACCCCTGAATGTCGATCCACTTCACTACACGCCGCGCCACAGCGCTCCCGGGGTCTCTTCCAACAGCGATCGGAAGCGTTGCTTCACCTGCCAGGGAGAGCCCCACCCTCATATGCCGGTTGCGTAGACTGAAGGAATGAGCCATCCTACTGATATTAGTCAACTGGGATCAGTGATCAGTCATCCAAGGATAGAATGGAAACAAGCAAATACCTTTGACTTAGATACCTTTGAACACAACATTTGGACCCAAAAGCCAGTTGTCAATACAAGTAAGCATCTCTAGGGGAATCGGAAATGCAGGATTCCCAGCATATCAAACTCACAGATCTGAAAAATTCTGCCCTGTCATCTGTGCATATCTGTCCAACCATTCAAACCACTTCAGCCCGAGGAGCTTGTTTCCAAACAGCAGCATGGGGGCCCCTCTCACACTCAAGGTCTTCTGGAACTGCCAGCTGCGCCCTGGCATTTTCGCGGACATCAAATGACATACATATCAAACATGGCTACCCAAAAATTGGGTGGGTTGATATGGGCCACGGTCAATATATAGCTCCAAGTCATCAATTTTTGAAGAGTGTATTATCGTTTTTCAGGTTTTGGTATATAAGCAAATGTTATCGTTTTTGATGAGTGTATTATCGTTTTCCAAACCCCAGCTCAATTTCCAAAACATAAAGATGTCTCGAATACTACTCTCCATTAACCTCAATTTTGGCTGTAGCTCATATCCTCAATTTTTCAGGTGTCATGAGTCATGTCAATTGGACTTCAGGATGCTTTCCACTGGCCCAACGCCAACCCTTGAGCGCACCAGCAGCCACTCAGGGCCACCAGCAAGGGAAGCACCTTGGTCGGCCCTGGTGGTTTCATTGTGAAAGTCGTTGCGGATCCCAACTGGAAGGAAAAACAATAAACATAACAGAAATAACATGTTTAATTAACTTAAAACCACAGTTCATAGGCACATATAGGAAAATATATGGGATTATCGCCGGCCTCCGGCAAATCCCATCATACTCATGGTTCGCATTGGCTTCGTTGCCAAGCCACCCGCATCGTTGGCGTTTCGTAATCTACTTGGTGCCCCCCAACACCAATGTTGGTAACTTGAGCCCCAGCAGAACGGCAACGGCCATGCACAAATGCATCAAATGCATGTTGACGAAAAATTGCCATTCTGATGACCCGAACTCACGGCAAGGGGTGCACGTTACATCATTTTACAATTGTTGGGACTAAATCTCCCCCAAAAAAAGGACACCAGATCGGTGAGTACGACTTGAGGGGTTGACATCATCATAGATGTAACCATGATTAACCATAGGTAACCTACATCTACCTGTAAGCAAAGACATCCGACATCCAACAAATATCAATTGCTGTTGGCCACCCTGCCTTGCCAGGGCCGATAGCAGCGGCGCCCAGCATGAAGTAGACGTACACAAACCTCACCGTGACATGGTATACTGATCGATCTGATCAGCTGGATGACTTCAAACCATCCCATCATCTAACCGCAATCAGCTGCTCCAAGAAGGGGCTGGGAAGCAAAACATGACTGGAACCACCTAGCGTCTTTGGAATGTTTAGTTTAGAGTCACATCCCCAATAGTCTCGCGTTTTGAACTGGTACACTTGTACAGTCCAAAATGATGCGCAGCCAAACGCACCAAAATGAGCCCATTGCAAGAGAGTTTGCCATGCTAACATGCTGCTGTCTCAAAATGTCTCAAAAGGATCCCCTTCCTGAATTTGTTGCACTGATTTTTCAGCTGAGACTTGAAACCTGGTATCAACTGGGCAGCCCTGACAGCTACTGGGCAGTACTGGATCCACTAAAACAAAGGGCAGATTTGAAAAGGCCCATGTTGCAAGGTGTTGCCCCTTTTTCATTGGTTTCTGCATCGTCAGCGGATCCATTGGTGAATCCAGACCTGAGCCTAGCTCTCCACTAGACTGTCAGCATGCTCCAATCCCATCAAAATCTCGAGCAAGTGTTGGTGTGGCTGCTATGCCCGGCCGATCTCAAAACTGTACATCAAGATCTCCCAAGCACCAATGCGATAAGCGCAAATTACCAGCATGTACCACATGTAATTGAAATGTTTCAATCTGGTTCAATGCAGCACCAAGGGATGCACATGAGAACCAGTCAGTCGCCCTCTTTCGGCTTCTGCACCTCAACATTGGAGCAAAAAGTGCCAGCATTACTCAGAATATCTCGAATTCTTGAGATGTCTAGGTTCATGAAGGGTTTTGAGTTATAATAATAATTTAAACTTATCTAAACCATCAAAAATTATCGCAGATCTAAATCCAGTCAGCTTCTCCTGAGCCAAGAGAACTGCAGCCCAGCAACGGCTATGAGGGCAACCCGTTGCTATCGTTTCCGTTCCACCAGTTCAAAGGATGAGAACATTCCGACGAACGCAGAACGCATCTTGAACTCAACCTGAGGCATCCATGCCAGGCCCTAACCAAGAAGGTTCATGAACATATATGAAATTATATGAACATGTTCACCATTCTTTACTTCTTTTGCGTAGGATTGGTGGGGCCATTGAAGTTGAAGAATGTTGAAGAACAGTGGGGGCATCCTACCCTACCCATCCATCCCTGGTGCTTGCGGCACCAGCACTCATCTCAGTCAAGTGGCATCCATGTTGATGAACGGCGGAAACCTAGGTGCGATTCACCGCCACCCTCCCAACGTTCTTCACAAAGGAGGTGCCAACAGCTTGGAATCTTAGTCAAGTTGTGACTATATGTGACCATCTATGAATGCTTCTCCTCCCGCATTTCCCATATCACATGTACCACTTTCAAGCCTGGTCTATACACCAACCCTTACAAGGTGAAACAACCCCCCACTGCCCCAGTGTTGGTTTTCCATCCCGATCACAGCTTCCATCGCCCAGCCACTTGGCATCGCCGCATTTCACGGTGGTGTAACCTGCTTCCGGTTGCACTTCCGCTGGCCGCCGGAAATCAAAATTCTGAAAGAGTTTCACCTTAGTGAGGTCACCATGGACTGCAAAGTCAGCTGGATGCAGCTGGACCCAGGATGACCCAGGATGAACCATGACGCGAGAAATTTTTAATCTGCAAATCTGCATGAGAATGATACATAAATTATCATGAATAATCTGTTTCCATCGCCATCTCCAGAGAGGTTTCCAAGTAAATAGTTCTCGCGCAATCCAAACATCAATGGAAAATCACAAACAAATAGACATTTAAACGGGGAACATCATCCAAGTAAATGGTGCATTTTCCAGCACGCCAAGATTGACTACTAAAAGGTATATCCCATTTATCTCCCATTCATCTCCCACTAAATCTTCCATTAGTTCCATCCGGTTGCCATGGTGATCTTCTGCTCCACCACTGTAAATTCTCGTCCCGTGCATGCGCGAGGGCCAACTGCGAAGGGGATGAAGGCAAACCTGCAGAAACTGCTCCCCGGTGATGAAGGTGATGAAGGTGATGGATGAAAGTGATTTATTGCATGATTACTATATTATCATACTATTGCGTACTGTACTATTACTATTATTACTGTTATTGTTGCATGACTAGTATTGTTAGTAGTATTACTACTATTATCGATTATTATCATCAATCTTATATATCTTATACATTCCATGCTTTTATCTACCAGAATTACGATGCTGATGATGATTTTTAAAAGATTTAAAGGTGATAGTGATGGTGATTAAAAAACTTCTTTCCGGAAATGATTATATATTGATAAATCATCATAATAAACGCGGATGGCGACTGATGGCTGCCCCCAATTGAAACCATTTGGGTTTATCTGACAATAGGGTACCGCTTGATACAGTGGCTTATCATGTTCCTTCGTTGAGACTGCCATTCGCGGAGTACCTTGCCTGTGAGGAGCACCCTGTTCCCAACGTTCAGGGCGGAAGTCGTAGGCGTCGTCTCCCCACAAGGCCTTGCTGTAGTGCATACCTTGCGGTCAGGCCACCGGCATAGTACCTCCAACTTGGGTTATCAAAGCGGGGTTTACCCGGCATTTCGACATATTCGGCTGGTAATATCCATATTTTTTGGTGGATTGTCCAAGTCAACCCACAAAAAAAGGCCCATCAATGCCCGACTTTTAAGTCCAAGAGGCCCATAGCCTGGCGCGGCACTGGCAGGATGTTTGGACATCCAGTTCTTGCTGCTTACTTCGTCATGTGGATTGGCTGGTACGATATAGCATGCGCGCACACACACACATAGTGTGTGTATATATATATTTATGAATTTATGCATGGAGACCGGCTTTAGAATCATATATCATATTCGATCATGTTGTAGGTGTGCGTGTCTATCAATGGCGATTAAACAGTCTGTATCAAACTGATTCACACTGTATCATATAACATCACATCGCAATCAAAAACACAATCTTAGTCTTAATGATTTCATCTCATATAGACATAGGCGTCAACCATTGGATACTGTACGGGTATTGTAGGTATTATTTCATTCTGGAGGCACTCCGAAGTTTTGGCAGCCGTGCTGCCTTTTAGAACTTGCTTTGTGTCATGATACTGTGTCTGTTTCGCAGCAACCTCTGACAACCTCGTGGTGCCTTGCAAATTGTTCCAAGCCCTGTCCAACAAATGCCTCCAAAATGCCAACAAATACCCACCTATGCAGCATCATATGCATCAGTGCCAATACAAAAACGCACACACACACATATATATATATATATAAATATTCCACATACACTGCACATATATTGTACTCATATATGTCACATATAAATCCATATAACATGCACACGCACACATTAATATATACTACTAATACCACACAAACAAGCATTATCCCTACATTTTCTGCACCAATCCCCTTGGGAATGGCCCAGACCACCGACATCAGGCATCCGCACGTTCACGATCACCGGCGTGCCGTCGGGGATTCGCCACTTTCCTCCCAGCAATTGATCTCCACGGGCCTCGCCCGGCTTGTTGCCGTGGCTGGATCTTTCTGATTGCTGAAAGGGGAAGATCAGATTTATGTTTCCTGAAGATAATTGAAGATATGATGGGGATTAAGGATTGTTGTATATATTTTTTTTTAAAGGTCGACGCTTAACGTTTAGAAAGGATTTTTTTCAGGGCCGTTGCGGCGTTGGTTCAACCTGGGTCTATCCACCCCGGATCGGCTGATGATCATCCTGACAATGCCTAGTATCTCGATGTAATCACGAACAATTTTTTTCCTGGCTTAGCCATCCTTTTATATGGCTTGAACATTTATCATTGCGGAGCAAATTTAAATGGCCCTCACTGTATCTCAAACTGTTTCTAAGGAAAAACAACTGACCACAACCTCCCAGTAAGTCGTCCTTGGGCGCGCGCAGACAATATCCAACCATGCAGTGCCAAATGCAAATGGCAAATTGTGACAACACTTGATGCGTGTTGATATACATAATTGTCACATGTGTGAACACAATGGAACACATACTTTAGAATTGTGAATCACCTGATTGTTTGATCTTCCGCTTCACCAGCTTGGAATTCCTTCGCTGCGCCGGGTTCCCCCGCCTGTCGCGCAAAGCCTACAGCTGGGGGCACCAAGCGCATGGTCTCCTGTTCAGCCAGGAAGAGTTGAGCAAACATGCCTTGAAGCACCGAAAACTTCTGATTTGACACTTTTTTTCAGATCTGAATCTTCGGCTTTTTCAATACATGTCTGGTGGTCGTTTTCTTTTGGTGGAGTCGGCTCTCAAGGTTGTTGAGGGTCTAGTCCTTTACACACCCCGGCAGTACCCTGGGGATCTCCTTGATGCACCAATCCAAGTATGGCATCTGGCTGAGGTGTTCCCATTTGAGCCTTAGAGAGGCATCAGTTCTCGTTAGTTGATTTCATCGTTCCCCACTGGACCAAGGGACTGCCCGGTTCCAACGACATCATCAATCTCCTGCCATGACGCGAAACGTCGAATGGAAGGTTGTCAAGGTTTCTGTAGGATATGATATATAGATATATATAGCATGACATAGCCAAATATAGCCTATTGACATGGGGGAAGGTGTAGCTCACGAGTTCGACAGACTCAAAAAAATATTGCATGGAGAACTGGACCCAGAATAATCAACCGATTGCAGGTCCTCCGAAAGCCATCCCATACACCATATTGGCGCGTAAAGGTTTCAGATCCACAAGGGCTTTGAACTATCCGGTGTATCAAAGGAAGCCCCACCTCTTTCAATCACTTTGGATCAACATGAATGAATCGACAAAGCCATGACAATTATATAGGAAGAGGAAAACCGTGAATGAAGATATCAATCCTTCTGCATGAACATACACATGAACATCATTCTGCATGAACATACACATGAACATCACGGATGCTGGAATTTTGGAACCGGAGCTCATGAAAATATGATCGAACATGAACCATTCATATAAACATTGTGGACCTCCCCCCACCAACCCACCCCCAGATCTTCCCGGGACCCATGGGACCCCGGGATGTCGCTCCTGCAACAATTTCGCTTTGCACCTGGGAGATGCCGTCAGGAAGCACAGACACGAGGCCATGGCGGCGGCCGTTGAGTCTTGACCCGCGAAAAGAAAGGTCAAGACCTCGGAAGTTGCTGTGGTATATGTGGAATGAGGGTAACAAAAGGGTAACAAAATGCAACACAAATCATCAACATATCTAAAACATGATGAGATATGATAAGTTTAGATCTTTCATTAGGTTGGGAATTTCATGGAATTTCCACGTGTGTTTTGTCTTGAAGAATTGCTGTGATATTCTCATCCAAGAGGCGTTGTCCACGATCATGTCCTGAGCGCAATGTTTGGCACCCCTTTCCAACCAGTCTGTCTGGTCATGAGTGCAACGCCTATCAAAACAGCATGGATCAACATAGTGCATCGCTAGCACTTTGACACAGGACCAGAAGCACCACAGCAAACCAGGAACCATATCCAAACACCTGCCTGCTACCGTCCATCAAGCTTGAAGAGCACTTGAGATCCATTGAAACGCAGAAATCAACAAAAAAAACTGTTCCACCTTGTGAATCCGTTGTTTTTGATGATCTCACCATAGAATACCATAAACATGCATCATAACAGTCATAACATTGGGTGGTGACATCCAATCCCAACGAGTTTTGGTACTGCCAAGGCGCTTCAGTCATGGCCTGTCCAGTCTTCGGGTCCTTGCCAGGTTTTCTGCTTGGTGGTTGACCTACCCCTCTGAAAAATATGAAAGTCAGTTATAGTCAGTTGGGATGATGGAAAAATAATATAGTACAGTTATAGCCAGTTATTATTCCCAATATATGGGAAAATGGGAAAAACTGTTCCAAACCACCAACCAGTTGTTGAAAAGCTTAAGAGTACATGGAAAGTAATTGATTGAAATTTGCATATATTTGCTATACCATCTTTGCGACAACAACTCTTCATCTTTGAGGAAAACTCACTTTCTAGTTAAAGGCAAACGGCTAGTTGTTCATTGGGAAGCTACTGTGCAGCTGTCCTTGTCGTGAAGCATCATGTCCAATAAATCACGTCCTTAATCGTTCTGATGTCACACAATTGCGCATGAAAATGCATGCTGGGTTGCTGCAAATAGCGATAACTTCGGTTCAGGTACTGTAGCCATATCTACGCATAGCTAGGCACTTGGTGATGGCGATAGCTATGAGTATAGTACGGAGCAGTACGGTATGGCAATGGCAATATTAGGTGCCTGGGGTGCGGATCCCAACGACATGGGATAGCCATGTCATAGCTGCAAGCCACTGTCCCCACCTTGCCATGTGAAGCATATGGACAAGCTGCGGTGATCATCGCCGGTATGCTGTTCCCGTCGCTTTCGGATGATGTCAATACCTCTATTTCATGGAGGCTGCATGCTTCTGCACCTTGCCATCCTTGTCACTGCGAGAGCTTGTTTCAGAGTCATGAGCATCTCGAATTTCAAAAAAGAAATGCCCACCTACAGTAATTAGTTAAACAGTTGGACAATGAAGAGATTCTTTCTCACCAGAACTTAGCAGGTTCCTTAACACATTGAAAGTTCCTTCACTGAGTGTATACCAAAAAAAAACATTTTTCCCCGCACCCAATGCCGCACGCAGCGGCGGCTGCTCCCTCGGGGAGACAGCAGGTCTTGGGCGACATAGCCGCAGGAAAGGGCCACAACCGGTGGCAAACAAATTGGTTGTCATCCAAAATGCCATATAAAGCTTTAAAACAACAATGCGTAGTGGATTTCGAGATGTCAGATGTAGTTATTAACATATGTTCACACTGAACTGAACAGTTCTTACCAAAAGAACACCAAATCTTATAACATCTGAAACCACTGAAGTTTGAGGTGTCGCCAAGTAGTCGCCATGATTTGTCAAAAGCCCAACTGGACTTCCGCTTTGAGGCGGATGGACATGGAACTCTCAGCCAAGGCGATCACGAATGGCTTGGAGCTGCTGTTGATTCTCACCTTGGCCATGGCCATGGTGCCGAAACAGCCATGGAAAAAACCAATGGAAAGGACTTTCCTATTGATTGTTCCATATTGTTCCCTTCGAAATGCTGGATGGCCAAGGCATCCAAGGCACTCAAGTTCTCCAGCAGCTGCGGCATTTTGCAAACATCCCGCGCCAAAGGATGCGACCTGTGGATCCATCGATGATCATCGGTGATCCAAAACTCACCGGCTATGGGGGGGCGCTGCTGGAATCCTGTGGCAAGTTTTGCAGACCAAGCGGCTGAAGATTGGACATCAAGTGACGCCAATACCTTGGCAGATCGGGCACTTGTGGCTCACCCAGCTAACCGCGCTGGCTCTGGGGCCACTTTTGCAAATTATATAACATGTCAAAATATGTCAACAAATATCACAATCATTGTCCAGCGATGCTCCAGTGCGACTTAGAAGTTTCAATGCGCCCGACCTACTACTCCAACCTACTTGTATATCTTTCCGGTGTTTGCAGCATACACAAATATATGGAGCATCAACTGGCACTGCTTATCCAGTCGTTCTTTGCGGTGTGACCAACCCCGTCCAAAAAGGATCATTCATGAATAATTACAATGATTCTTGAGTTGCAAGCCCATTCTCGATTCTCATCGTCTCTGATTTGACCAACATGCAAGAAAACCCAGCTCCGAAGCTATCAAAAGGAATTGATCGACATGTTTCGACCCATAAAGGCCACTGCAGTTCCAGCTATAATTTGGATCTATTGCACCACAGTTATAGGTAGGATATATCCCAACTATGGTTATGGATATATCCAGGTCGCAATTTGATTATAGGTTCCATAAGTTATGGGTCAACAAATACAGTTGTGGGATATTCAAACTTGTAGTGGTAATCACAATGCGTAGTTATATTTGTTCATGGATCTTCATGGTGACTTCAGCACCCCTGAAAAAATCTCATCATTAGGGATACTCATCCCAGAAATCTATTCGAAATAATTAACCCAATCGTGAAATGTCTATCCCAAGAATTGACTATCAAACACATTCAAAAACCATTACCATAATCATAAACTTCCCGCCGGGGGGAAAACCGCGCCAGCGTTTTGAGGGTTTTTTAAAAAATGTCGTTTTCGCCATAGCGAAACTACTGATTCATGCCCCAAAATTGGCTCAAAATTCCCCGGGATTTTGAAGTGTTTTTTAAACGATAACCTGTAAATTACAGGGAATTTGTTCCTGAAAACTCGCCGGGTTTTTTTTTCCAACTCACATTGCCACACGGTCTTTCAAGGCTCGACCTGTGACCTCCATAATACTTTTCGTCTTGGAGTTCATCCAACGCCAACCCAGTGACGTAACATAAGATGTGCATGTGACGCAAGTTAACATGAACGTTAACATGCCCCACCCCTCCCAACCCAGTGACGTAACGTAAGATGTGCATGTGACGCAAGTTAACATGAACGTTAACATGCCCCACCCCCCCAACCCAGTGACGTAACGTAAGATGTGCATGTGACGCA
>Ga0126342_10007937_pt1 | contig 18975 bp, 17 predicted proteins | sample Cyp1metagenome_FD_92528 | JGI IMG/M metagenome (GOLD analysis project Ga0126342, IMG submission 92528) | Coral microbial communities from Lord Howe Island, Old Settlement Bay, Australia - Cyphastrea 1 metagenome | ecosystem: Host-associated > Invertebrates > Cnidaria > Coral ... | reverse complement strand
ATTTTGTGCGGTTGTGTGGAGCTGCATACACATGCAACATTGCACATATATCATATGTTCATATTCTATCTGCATATGTTGTTTGCATATTCTATCTGCTGTTTGGGGTCTTAGCTCCTTAGCCTTTTTTCCATATTCTATGTGTGACCTAGAAGTTTTTCATATTCTATCTCCCCGTCTGCTACTGTATCTAAGTTATTTTCTGAACGAGAAAAAGAAACTAGCCATTCGTTGCACAACACTCAAGGTGGTGGCTCAGTCTTCAGCCTGTTTATGCATTTGCAGAAAGTACCAAGTCTGGTCTCTTGAGTTATGTGCAGTAGAAGATGTTTTCGCCATAGAGCAGTTCCAGTACGTACTCTGCTGTTTCATCTCAACTTGAAAGAAAGAACACATTTCCACCCATTGACCAAGTACCATCGCCTACTTTCTGAACTGAGAAAAAATCCAAGGGATCATCTGCTTTCAAGGACCGGAAAGCACAGCTTGTGAGAAACAATAGGGCAAGATCTCACTTTCAACATAAGATTGTTAAGCATACAAACTTCTAAGAGGATTTAATTTTCAAGGGTGCCAGAAAAGTTAGGCAAAATCTCGAATCCTATATATACTCACTGTTTTGGGGCAAGAAAACAATTCGACATTCATAAGATTTCATAATTTAAGTGAGGGGGGGTTTCTGTTGGGAACCTCGAAAAAACGTAGTTTTCAAGAAAACCAAGAAACACTTATATAACTTTTTGGAGTGTGGCAATCTGGCAATCTGGAAAAAAACAACATTTTTTTTTTGCGACTTTAAGGTTTTATATAAGGTTTTTTCAAAAAGGACACAACTCAACTTTTTCTTTCGTTTTTGTGTTTAGCATGAAAAAGAAGGGTTGTCAGGGCCACTTTGGACATTTGCAACATGCTCGTTAGTCACTTTGCAACATATGTATGGAACATGCTTTGGGAAGTTTGGTTTTTTTTTCAGGTCAGTTCACCAGCTTTGGATCACGAGGACACTAGGATCCACTGCGGTCAAAATAAAGATCATGAAAATGTAGAAATCCAACCTTCTTTTTTTTGATTTCTCCGAAACTCAAAAATCCAACTTTTTTCTTGATTTCATCATTTCCGCTAGTTGGGCCCAAACGAACAGACAAAGGCCTCAAGGCTTCACTCAATTCATAAGGGTTCAAGATTGCCAGCAACAGTTGTTGGGAAGCCTGGAATCATCTGGAATCCATTGCATAGTCGGCATAGTCTTTTGGGCAATTTCTAAGTGCCAAAGCATTTGGTGCAAGATTTAAGATTGAAGCTTGCCACAAGAAGTTTGAGGTTTTGAGACCGTGAAGCTTCGGGAATCCATTTTGACTCCAAAGAGTTGAAGCCCATGGGCTGCAGATACTCAGATTCTAAGTCCAGGATTCAAGACTTGAAAGAATGACTCTAGCCATATCTCATAGTCAATGAATCCCACTGCTCTTTAAACTGGAAGTTAAACAGAGGCCAAACACATATAGTTCATTATAGTTTAATTTGAGTACAGATTCCCATATGTACTTTGAAGTGCTGTAGGGCCCCCGTTCTGAATATGGTACCCCTTGCAATCGGCATCAGACCGAAATCAGACCGAAACTGCAGGCTCTTTTGGGCACGTACACGTACACCTTGACAATATTAGATATACTTTACATTACATAGCTTTATCTCTGTCTGAATGTGTCTAACTACATATTATTGTAGACAGATGACCGTGTAGATGATATACAATGATATACACAGTTATTATGGCATTCAACCGTGTGTTCCCAGTGTGTCCCTTTGAATCTCTCAAATCTCCCGAGAGATCCTATGCTTCCAATTCCGCACGCCAGGCTCCTTCAGGAGGCGTGGCACCCAAGAAAAGCAAATGAGCTAAGAAACTGATTTCAGCGCTGCTTTGCATTTCCTGTTTCCTTTTTGCATTAAACAATGTGCTTGATGTTGGAACCAAGCTTTCAAAACACGAATGCACTTCTGCAAGTGTTCAAATGCAGAATCGACTTCATGCTATTGCACTCAGTGTTTGTTGTCATGTTTGCCAAACTTGCACAGAGCTTCAAGGAAAGAAACCATCCAACAATCCCACGAACCAAACATATGTAGGCAAGCGGCTTCGCCATCTCAGTTGACAAGTGGAAATAAGTGGGGTGTGTAGCCGAGTTGTACATGGGATGTAGCATGATGTACCCACATATGCATACACACAATACGTACGATAACACAGATTATTATTATCTGCATATTATCTGGCACATCCAAATATATTGTCCCCAGCATCTGCACTGGGCTAGAGGTTCTTATTTTCGGTATGAGGTGACGGTACCAAAGACTGAGTATCGTCAACGTCTTCATGGATGGCTCTTTGGACAGCAGTTTCCACAAGATCAGAGCCGCAAGACCCATGTGCCGAGTCTGTCTTTCTTGAAGGTTCTACGGTTCTACGATTTAGATCGATTTAGAATGACCGGATCATGTGCATGGACCATCAGAGGATCATCCTGTGGCATCTTTTCATCTTTTCGGAGTATACTGGGTACAGCGAGCAGATCGCCAGATCGCCCCTTTCGCAAGTTTGGTTCCTTTCTGAGGACCACCCAAGAGATGGCTGAAGCGCAAGGACGATCTGAAGAAATGGAGGAGCGCTTTGCATTGTGAGGGCAGAAGGCATAGAAAGCTCAGCACCAAAAAAAGATACCAGCGATTCTTGACTCGACTGGACAAAAGCTATCAAATGTGCAGGAAAGGCGTAGACTACAGCAGGCGCACTTGTATGGTCTATTTTTTTGTTTGTTGCTTTGACTTCCTCGCGTCGTTGTCGATTTGCTGGCAGGAGGCTTGGTTGACCACATTATTTCAGTCTGAATGATACTCCAGTTCTGCACTGTATGTTTCATTTCTAGATCAAATATTGATCTGCTTTGCATCAAGACTTGAAGATTGTAGTCACCCTGTACGAGGCTATGAAGAAAGAGCAGGCCAACCATGAGTTGAGAAGACTGAAAGCACTACGCTACAGCACTTTCAAAGCTCCCTGGGGAGGGTGCAACAAACATTTTTCAGACTCTTGTGCCCAATATATGCACAAAAGTCACTGCAGCTTCAATGATTGGAATTGATCTGCGAATGCTGCTGCTAGTGCTGCTAGTGGCTTGTTGGTAGGTGAAGCGCCGTGCAGCAGAGCTTAGGGCGCGGCAGACAAAATACCAGGCAATTCTTGGAGCGGATTTGCCCAGCAGCGATGTTTTAGTTTTATGACCAACCACATGGCTACAAGCAGCATTTCTTCATGAGGAGATGGATGTGAACATGACATTTGCACTGCACTGGCTATGGCCTTTCAGTTGTATCAGGATAATATACTATCATCGTATATTATATAATATGTCTTTATATGTGTGTACATGTACATGTCATATATATATATATTATATACATCATAATTATGATAATTACCATCTAGTTGGAAGCTTCTCCTCCAGCCACTTGTCGTTTGTGAGGCCTCCAGGCGCCCAGTCCAGCAGGGGACCTGATTGGTTTTGAATGAAAGGCTATGGAAGGCCAAGGCCATGCCATGGTCCAGATTTCAGCTTAGTTTTCAAGTTGCCGAGGAAACTGTATATATAAATTCTTTAACAAGGCTCAAAATTTGTTATCACGGCATTTTCTTTCTGAATGAGGTTTGCAGGATGTGTATGTCAAAAACTGCCAAGAGGTATTCCTCGGAGCTACACTCAACACCCAGGCCAGACCAACCGCCCAAGAATGGGCAAGGCTTGCAGCTGAACGTGGTCGGTTTGGTGCTTGGATCGATTTGACCATGAAGAATTTTTGCAAGCTGAAATTAGCCATCTTCAATCAAAACATGGTTGAGCGTTCAGAGGGCAAACAGATATTCAGTATAACAATCCAAGTCTAACAGAATTTAATCCCTAGTGCCGTACGTGCAAGCCTTCTTCCTAGACCTTTTTGCAATTTTTGAAAACCAGCAAGAAAGTGCCACGAACACAAGGTGAGACAGTGGGTTTCGCCGCAACCTCAAGCCCAAAACAGCACAGCCCTTTGGAGTTGTTGCAGTCAAGAGGGCTGAGCGCTGAAGAAAGCGACCCGTCGAGACAGTCAGGCCCAGCGAGACAAAGTTTCTCCGAAGGCTCGAAAGATATTCAGCTGACAAAGAGATCCCACAAGCTTGAAATTGAATAGTCAGGCCCCCCAAACGCCAAGCTGACATTTCATGAGTAGCGACATCCTCTGAGTTTTGTTGTTTTTTTCAGTTGATTGCGGTTGAAGACTCTCTCTCTCTCTCTCTGTTACATGCAGGTAGGAATTTCACAGGCCATTGAGCCTGCAAACAGAGTGTGCTGAGATCAATGCAATTGTTTTGATCAGGTGCATTCGGGACCAGCCCCAACTCCTTCACAAAGTCGCAGTGTGGCTGGCTTACGGGGCATTCACAAGCCACAGTCAGAAGTTTTCATTTTGCCTGAGTGTGGACTGCAGTGTCTAAAGTCCCGTCTGCCAATTAGGCCGCGAAAACGCCTACAAAGTTGGGCAGCGATTCGGGAAAGTTCAAGGCAGCGCATTCACCGCCATCAGTGGCTTCAACGCGTACTCCCAGCGAGGTCGAGCAGCTGCACATGGTGTCTCAAGTGGGGTTGGTGGAAAGCTGTTGGTGCTCATCTTGTGTCCAGTCTTGATGTGTTGAAAGATGCTTTGCTCAATGATACCTTGGCCTTCAGCATAGAGAACTTCTTCGCACATTTTCTTCTAGGTGGATTCCTGTGATTCACGACCATCAACAGCTTCTAGTTCACGCAGCCAGGCCAGGCTTGTGAGTGGTCAGGGGGTAGTGGATGCCATATGAAAGTCTTTGACAAACGAAGCCAGGTCAAGAGCAAGCCTGCTTGGGTCCAGTGAACTGTATAGTCAATGCTGTAAAGAGCAGCTTGTCATGATCTGTGACTTTTGAACCAACTCCGTCACTGAATCAACTATTACCCCCATTCAACAGCAGTTCTGAAACGGGCACAGCGAGGCAACAAGCTTGAAGCTGCAACCAGAGCAGGCCAGAGCTGCTGTGTTGTCATACTACGAGCCCTGAAGCAGTTGACCTGGAGCTCACGAACCTGCATCTGCATCGAGCGGGTGGGTATATAAGTGTCTTTTAAATGCTTTTTAATGCAATATTGACGCCAAGTCCGGAATCAAAGGCTCGACTACTGTTGGGATAGTCTATACCACATATTGGGAACCATTTTTGGAAACACTCTGAGTATCTCTGAGTAATGTTCTTCTGAGTCAATGGAAAACACCTGAATTGGTCCAAACTCCATCCGCTGCAAGTTCTCCCAAATAGCAGGCACACACACACACATAACAAACACAGCGCTTTTGTCTGAAGGGCTTCGAACGTTTGGATGGCCTGCAGGCAGCTGCAGAAACAGCTGCCGCTCAAAAGCAGGCGACTATAGTGGTGCAAACTTTAGGTCAAACGCAACTGGTGTCCATGCACTATATACCCTGTAAGTGCTGGTTAGTTGGTTCGATTTCTTTGAGTTATCGATGTTAGACAGTCTGAGAATGTTGATGGGAACGCCAAAAAATACAGGAGTTCAAAATTCAAAGTATTTCAATAATACTCTGTTCATTCTTTGTTTCCATTGCGTGAGAAGATGGACTCATTACTCCACTGCAAGTGTCAGGCACAGTCGGCCACCAATGAACCGTTGAAAGCAAGAGCCTGACCCTCGATTTGCAAAGTGGTTCCAGTGGTTCCAGCCCTGAAAGCTGTTGAAAACTGTTGGACACAGTGGGACACAGTGGGACACAGTGGGACACTGAAGTCTCTTTGAATGAATCCAGCTGCTCCTTTTTTTTTTTCTGCTTGCATCCACCTAGCACAGTCGGCTTTGCAGCTTCTAAAAACTGCGCCACTGCACATCCCAAACACACATCGAAGCCTCCACAGAACATCGCTAGCGTGGGATGCGTTGGAATGCAATCAATTCTTATGACAAATGCAAAGGAAGTTTCCCCGCACTCAAGGGATATTTTCTTTGGTTGCTTGGTGAGCGTGCCACAGAGATGATCAATTGTAGAGTCACACACACACACAGCAAACGCGCATACAGGGGCCTACATTACAAGGACAGGCTTGAAAGAATCAAGAACCCTGAGAATAAACTGTTGGTTGCAGAGCCGCGTGTTCTTGAGGCGCCACTTGCGGAAGGCAAGGGTCCTTCAATGAGAACACAAGCAGCGACCTCAGCAAACCGGGTGGACTTGATCTAGCCACCTGGAATGATACGGAGAAGCAACTTTTGCGAAAAGACATGTTGGAGTCAGCTAGTTTTTCCAGCAGTTGGCACCGTGTGACTAGAGCACTTACCGATAAGGGGCGGACTATTTTAAACTTGACATTGAAGAAGTATAGGTTGTTCTGCAATTGTACGTCCAATGTGGACAAATACCTGCAGTAAATGCTGGACTACACCCGTTGGGTCCCGGGTTGCTCCGTCAGGCTCGGGAGAATGCCACTGGAGATAGCACGGGCAAGGCAAAATTCTTCAAACAAACTTGTCGCATGTGCGATGTAAACTCATTGCCGGAACGCGAAGTGCTCGAGTCTACTTTGATCGAAAAGAAGATTGTGCAACTTGAAATCACTTATGCTTCTGCAGCGCTAGAAGGTAAGAATTCAAACTGAGAGTCAGCATTCAAAATTCCGCAGACATTTCAAGACTTTTCGTTTTTGCTGTGGGGAATCAATAGAGTCCACAGAAAGTCAACAGCCAACAAAATGCTTTGAGACTTTTCAGGTCGGGAGAGCCCTCATCAAGGCTTTGCAGGCAGATTCGTTTGCAAACACATCACATCATCCTCACTTTGTTCAAACATGTTCAAACAGATGGGTTTGCCCCCGGGCAGGCCTGGTGGGAGCAGAAGCAAGCAGAACGGGTGCCATTGCAAGCTCAAAAGCATTCACCAGACCCGGTGCGTGAAATGGTGTTTGACTCGGAAATTTGGTCGCAAAAACGAGCCCGTGGCAGACAGTCATCTTTTTTCTTTCTGTTTTTGTAGACATCACAGGGACAACAGATGGCAACACTTTCTTTGGTAGTTTTGGTATAGTGGAGGTTGGTATAGAGCAGCGATCCAGCAGAATCTAGGCCCGCGCAAAATCTGCTGGCTGCCTTCCAGGCCAGAGGTCTCTACTTGTGGCGGTGTTCAAAAATGTTTCTTTCAGAAGTGGACGTTTGCATGTGTACGGTATCATTCCTTCTATACTTCTTTGAGTTGCTGTTTTCAAAGAATCTTCTCAACCTGCAAGGGCAGGCAGCAGAGGCTGGGCGTCCTTGGCATCAGCTTCGAATTTGTCCCAGTTTTGTCGTGGAAAGGGCAAGTCTATAGAAACTGGAAGATGAAAGAAGCATGTATATACATGTATTCTATATACATATCTCTCTCTCTATATATATATACACACACACGTGTGCAATATAAATAGGAAGTGGAAGAGCTTTTGCCGTTTTTGTAGTGAACAAAGCTTTGAACAAAGTGCAGGTGCGCGATGGACACTGGGGTAGCTTGCCGACTGGTTGGCATGGCCACGGCTTGGACCGCGGTGCATCTGTACGGTCGCAGAAAGACTGCCGAGTGCGGGGTGCAAAGTACATGCCGCGCCCAGCCTCTATGGGAAGAATTCCTGCAGGATCACCGGAATTCTGCGTGGACAGAATTTAGCGATGGTAAATAGGTTTTGAATGGTTTTGATGGTTAGAGGCAGAACTTGTTGGTGACAGATAGCATCGGATCTTGATTTTTCCTGCCTGTTTTTCTGAGTGTAGCAATGCCTTCGCTAGGTAAAGTGCCCACGATGAAATGCCGTCTTGGCGTCTTGTAGACTTGTAGACTTAAAGTCACGGAGATGCTGCAGCCGTGCAGAAGACCTCACGGCATACAGCGCCTGTGTCTGTATTTTATAGGATTTTTCAGTCAATGCAGCAAGAAAATTGAACATTTTCAATGTTCTCAGCACTTTTGGTTCGACTGACCCGCGAAGTCTGCAAAAGCGTCACTGCGATGCCACAGCTATCCTGCTTTTGGCTGCAGCCTTCAAATGGCCAGGCTGGCCCTAAAATTCTCTAAGTCATGCCCTGTCCCGCTAGTTTCTGCCTCTCCAAAATCTCAGTGTCCAGCACCCCCAGAAATTTCTGTTGACAGCAAGCAGCTTTCTCCCTTCCCGCTGCTTATACATCATATACATCTGAATGCAGCAGATATGTGTTTGAAATTTGGAATGACAGTCCTAGATGTGGAGGTGTGCTGTACGCTCCTGCTGAATCAGTATTGCTCCCCTGCTGATTGCTTGCTGTCTGAGCACTATGTTCCTAGTGCCTGAATGGGTTCCTGAATCCTACCTTTGCTGAACCTTGCTGACTGTTTCTGGGAACTTGATACCCAAAGCAAGTGCTTTCCACGCAGCTGACTGACCCAAGCCCTGACTAAGACCACCTATCCTCCTGCAGCACAAGAGATCAGAAATACTTGTGTGTACTGTATATATATATAATTAATGTATATATATATAATGTATACTACAATCATATATATATATACACATACATATTTATCAATACACCTCATGTCTGCAGCCGCGGAGAAGCGTTCTCAGACGCCCGCGGCCACCGCATCCCTTTTTTGGGATTCCATTGCCGCGCTTTGGCACAAGTATTGTAGAGAGGGCCGCAATGGAATGTTTTGTATGATCCAAGGTCCAAGGTCCAAACATTGTCATTGCGGGACAAGGTTAGTGCCACTATGCAAAGTCACCAAAGATCTATCCAACGAGCCCCAACACTTCTATTGATGTTTCTAGGGTTTCATGAATGAGGGCCCAGCAGATGCACAAAGGAAAGCACGATGGGACTTCCCAGAGTTGAAGTTTCAACATGTACCCCCAGTCCCATCTTTTAGTCACTTTTTTTGATTTCAGCGAGTCTTTCTCACTCTTTCATTCTCACTCTTTTAGAATCTTTCGATGCTCTTTCCAAGGTAGTGCAATTCCCGATCCTTGGATGAATTTACGCTGGCAGAAGAATTGAAGAACTCAAAGGACTCAACCCGTATCGAGAGCAAATCTGACTGCAGCTCCTGACTTCTGTTAGTGCCTTCATCAAAATTCCATCTCTTCCACATATTTGTACACTATTTGTGAGTTTCACATGCTCAAGCCGAAGTCGAATCGGGACTGAAGAACATAAGTTTATCGTTATCTCAAACTACACTTCGTCCACTTCGTCCACTTTTTAAATCTGCATTTGTTTTGAGAGTTGTTTTTCAAGTTTGTGCTGCCGGTGTCAAAGGTTTGCCAGCAATGGCTGCTTGTTTCGTTTCTGAGATGCTATGCTGCTCTATGCATGATTAATTCATGGGCGGTTAGAACGACACCATCCAATCTTGGGGGTGAATTACAGGAAGCTTACAGCTCCAGTCTCCCAGTTTTCCCATCCAAGGCCATGATGAAGCTTGCAGCCGTTGCAGTTCTTTCAGCACTGACTGCACTTTGGCAAATTCTGTTTTGGTATGTCAGAAGATGTCAGAAGATGTCAGAAGTAACAAGAACCTGCTTTGATTTCCAGATTGCCTAAATACACCGCTTCCATCCGCTTCCCGCTTCTGGACCCATCTCGCAAGTGCCGTGCTAAGGCAGATGCTGCGCAGGCTCCGAAACGTGCGTGATGAGTGGCTGGCGGATATTTTAGAGCCCCTTTGGAGGAGATGTAGCCGTTATGTAGCCCCAGAATTCATACACTTGATAATAATCACATAACAATCATATAATACTTGAAGTCACACAAGTCACACTGTGTCTTTTCTTATCCGGACACCCTCACAGCAACAAATTAGATTTCTTTTCACGACAGCCTCTCTCTCTCCATGTGAATCCATTCTGATGCATGTGCTGCAGGTTCAGAAGAGGCCAGGGGCCAATGTTATGAGCAGCTCCACCTGAACCGATCCGATTTACTTCTCTTGGCCATGGCGGCCATGCCCACATTCGTAGCATATTCCTCCATATTCCTCCTATCCTAAGCCAATGGATTGAGTGATCCAAGACCTCGCAGAGTAACTTCTTTGTTTCAGCAAAGGGAAAGCAATTCTGCCAGGTCGCTGCGCAGCCAACGCCGCACAAATCCCTGCCCCAGTGGTCTGGAAAATCGCTACCCGTTTGGGGTCTCAGCGCACGAAAATACGTCATTGAAGCCACTCACTGGATTCACAGTATTTTTAACATTTTAACAGCTAAAGACTCACGTAAAAACATAAATTCAAGAGCAAACAAGAATCACAAGCGCGAGGTCAAGTCTCGAGACCAGCTACAACATTAGCAAGGAACGGGAGTGGCTGCTTCAAATGATACGAGAGAGTTTAGCATGTTTAGCGGAACTCACCCCGCCATGACATTGCGAAGGACCATGGCTTGAACCCATTGGATGCCATTTGGGACACCACCAAGCTCCGAGAAGCCATGCAGAAAGATGCAGAGCCTCGTCTTGCAGACGTCTTCAGACAAAGCTCTTTGCAAGCTTGAACAACACAACACAACATGCCTGCTTAATCTTGATCCGACGTTGATCCAATGTTGGTCCAATTTGGCCAAGGAGTGGAAGATTGGTTTGGAGCTCAGAAGCAATACGGTGCCACACTTGCTAGCCTCTCGTAGCAGCTGGGGTGCTTTATGTAAGCATGTGCTTCATTGTGCTTGACTGCAAGGTATGCAATGGGTGCTGAAAGCTACCTTCTATTCCGATAGCTCTGTGGACCGCACCATTGGCTTTGCTGGCCCAGACGGAGGACCTGCGCACTCGAAGCAACGGGCATAACGGGCCTACCGCACTTGTCACTACTCGTACCTGACAAGCCTTACATGGTCTGGATATATCATGATATAATGACATATATATATATATAATAATGATGTATCTCTGGGTCTCCGGGTCTTTGGGTACCATAATTGGATCAGTGAGACACCTAATGAAAGTGACATTTTCCAGCAGTGCATCGTATATACGTAGTGTCCTGACTTTTGCTTTCAGGTTTGGCTCACTACAAACTGTAAAGGTTGTCAACGGAGGGTACTGCAATACAGTCAAGCATGTAAAAAAAGGACAGATAGGAAAGTGGGAAAGCAACGAAGTTCATAGCTCCTTGTTTCGATCAGCTGCTTCTTGTTTCCACTTCAATAAGTCTGGCATGGTGAGTGCATCGGAGGATTCCTGACTCTTACCATTCCGGCTGGTGCTGCTTGGATGAATACACAGCATGTTTGATCTGAGAGCGGCCAGCCAAACATGACATTGATGCGGCTCCTGAGGCCCAGGGTCTCGTCAAGGAGGCACGAGATTTTCGGTGATCAGCCACTGTTACTTGTGTGACACTTGTGTGACACTTGTGTGAAACATTGTGAAACATTGTCGTGAAACTCGCATTGTCGAAGGCCTAGCAACTTTATGTCGCAAGATGTCGCAGCATGCTGCAATGCTCTTTGAATTCAAATCCGTTGTGTCTCTTCTTGTGTCTCTTCTCATGGATGTTTTCAGCAATGGCTCGATGGCCTTCTGAAATCTCACAGATTTCACAACCTTCAAGCGCTGAGTCATGGAGTCATCAGAGTGGCCTGTGGTCAGTATGGACTTTGGGCGGCCCGAGGTGACACCAAGCTGAACTTTTAGCTGAATTTTCACCGGAAATTGGTGATGGGTCACCCATCATACTTTCCATACAAAGCATTTCAAAGCTTTCGCAGACTTTCTGAGAAGATAAAGCAACTCTTCTGATCTACGAACGAGGCTAGAGAGTGGTGAATAATTTTGGTCCCAGGATGATCGTGCCCATTCTTGCCTTCTTCTCCTCTTTGGTGAAAGGCCGAGCTACAGTCTCCCCAGATCTTGCAGCAATCATCTTTGATTGATCTACAGCTACCAGTAGTGTCCAGCGGGGCTGCAACAGGTCTCAGTGGTATGGGGGAGGCCCTCGTCTATGGCGCGGGATGGCAGCTCTTTTACCTCGCTGGCTTTGAGGTGCCCTATTGCTTCGCTTGTTTGGATGCTTCGATCTGGGGTCAAGAAAGGCCTAGCAAAGCCTTGACTCCTTCCTCTGTGCTGGATCAATAGTGTCTGCAGGAAGCAAAAAACAACAGGTTGACAATAGAGGAAGCTGATAATCGAATCAGACTTAGAGTTTATTTGTTTGCTTGCTTGTGGTTCCAAGTTCCCAGTTCAGAACCTCATGTATGATGCCAAGGGGGACTTTAACAATAATGAGTCCAAAGTGGAAGAATGTAGACCAGCAAGTGAAAGGAGAAAGTGAAATGGCAGAAACATGTAAAAGCATTCAAGTGTGATGTAGGTTTCAAACACATCAAACACATCCTTTTCATTTGGTGTCAGCGAAGGCCTCTGAATGCCGCGGGCCATTCACAACAAAACACGCAGTTAAAAGTGGCAGGAGATGAACAACCTCGGGCTCCTAGCTGGACTTATTTGCGTGCCGTGGACCCACTGGTTGGCCTCAACACCTTTTCTTGCAGCACACAACTTGTCAGTTTGTCACTTTTTTTTTTAAACAAATATCGATTGCAAAGAACAGCATTCTGATATTAATTTGATGCCTGTAGAACATCGGATCTTTCAGGTGTTGCAATGCACCTCTACTGCATTGCTGGCATTTGGAAACTGGCAGCAATGGTCAGCGGAGCTGCATTTAATGCTTTCCAGCATGCTGTGTTTCCGACTCTTTGACGACTGTGTACTTTCTCAGAATGGACGGCGCATTGGGTCCATTGATTGTTTCATGCCTTTGCACTGTGGGCGGAGGCATGCCTGCTGGTGCGTAGCCAACCTTTTACACTGCTCCACTTTGCATCACTTTGCGTTTCTCTTGTGCATTTGTGTTTCCCTTCCTTCTCTGTTGTTCCAGCATTGTCAGGTTGTTCTACATCAAGCCTGGTCTGATATTTAGCTTTGCAATGTTGGTGCCCTCCCCTGTTGGCAACCACATACGGGAGGCTGGATTGCACTGTCGCCAGATTTGGAAGCTTTGGTCGTTTTCTTTTTTTTAATCTATAACAATGTTTTAGCTGACCATGTGGTGGTGTGCTGCAACCTTTGTCTATTCAGTCTGGTTTTCTTTGTTGTGAACTCGGACTAGGATCTTCAGATTTCAGGTAGCACCTACTGAGTCTGTGCAGCTGGTTCTTTCAGTGACATTTCTGATGCTTGGCTGCCGCACACACTAAATGTGATGGATAAGCCTTCTTGAAGTAGGAACACCCACATAGCCTGAAGTAGCCGCTGCACCTGCTTTGTAGAACATGCTGGACTGTTGACTTTCCCTCAGCTGAGGAGCTTTGCCCTGCTGAAACCCATCGTTGATGCGATCTCGGCATTCAAGACGAAGGAGGCCCCTTCCAACCACTGCCTTGGAACAAGTGCCGGACTTCACAGCATATTGGCGAAACAGCAGAACTGATTGCCGTCACTGGCCACAAACAAGACTGCAAATTTTCAAGTAACAAAGCCGAATGATCCCCTCCTCGCACAGGTCAGTCGACCCCCAGAAGGACGTCCGGAGACGATTTTGTTATGTCCGGATATTTGCAGTCAGAAAACATTTAGGAAGAAATTCAAAGATATGGAAGGTGTTGATGGTGTTGTAGCCAGTATCCTTAGGACAGCCTCTCAGTTTTTTGGTGCAAGGTATGTAGTCTTGATATTAACCAAGATGAAGATAATGAAGTCTGAGTGTGCGTGAAGTCAAAGCATCAGGATCCGGATGTGATTGGTCTACTGAGTCTACTGAATGTGAAAATGTGAAAAGTGCTTGCTGTGTTGGTGCCCTTTGAATGAGGAGATGCTGATGCTTCAGAGGCGACCGAGCCCGAACCTTCAGAAGCAGAGGCAAATTTGAAGCGGCAGTCTAGGCCGGGCCAGACTACAACATTTCATCACTAGAATCATTAGACTAAAGCACTACTAAGAAGTGCTAATGACATTGTTCAAACAACTTGATCTGACCTCATTTTGGTGCCAATATCTTTGTGGGCCAAGGGAACTAATCTTGAGGCCGATCCTGATGTTTGCAATTGGGCGGAGTGTGAAATATGTGTCCAAACAGTTCGCCCAGTCAGCTTCCTGAAGCTCCGAGCTGGCTGTGGGCAGTGCTGCCGCCGGTAGGACTGCTGGTTCCAAAGAATACGTTGCGCACTTGATGTCGATTTAGTGAAGATGGATAGTATGAAGATATATGAAGTATATAGATGTAGACAGATGTACATAGTACATCATGGTGCAAAGATGTGCGAAGTGGAACTGGAAACTGCAACCCTTGCAGGAATGGTGGGTGGCTTCCTTGGGGGTTTGTCAGCTACTTAGCACCTAAGAGCAACAGGGCTGGATGAAACTGCTTCTGCTGTGTCATTTGTTAGCCCTCATTTCAAGCTCATGTCTGGGTAACACACTCGCATGACAGTCCTGTTGCTGGTGTAGTGAAACGTGCTGAATAGCTTGAAGCTTCCTGGTGCTGAGCTTGGCGGTTCGAGGTGTGGTATTAATGGGCCACCTTTCATTCTTCTGACCGCCATCACAGGACTTGACAAGGCCATTATTCACAGAGACGGATATTGGAAAAAGATGGAAAGGGTACCGAAATAGTATGAAATAAATGTATGACATTGTATGACATTGTATGACATAGTTACAATATGTTACAACATGTTACAATCTTTCAAGCCAGGAGAACTGGATGAACCAAACTAGCCACCAAGGTAAAGCGGAGAAGCCAGGTGAAATCCTGTGTCTTGTGCCACAGGTAGTGGCGCGGAATTTATTCCCGATGGGACAAGCAATGGAGGCACAGCGGAAAGTATTTTCTTGTCGCATCTTGTCACGCACGGTTCAACGGATGCAAAATCAACTATTTGAACAGATAGCAACGATAAATCTGCAAAAGAACAAGGCTGCCTCTGCTTTGGAAAGGACAGTATATAAGAGTCGTAGTCTCTGATGTCTGTGTATGTCCGTGTGTTAAACCTGTTTTTTATACAGATTGATGACCGGCGGCTATACTGTTGAAGTTCACTTGCTTATATAGATGGGTTTTTGATGAGTGGAGTTGCTCGGTTTGGCGTTCACGATCCTTCACAGCTTCTCTGTTCCAAGCCATCAGCAACATATGGTGTGATAGCGGCCATTTGAGAGGCTTGGACCTTCCGCTTGCCAATGCTACTGTATTTGCAGCGCATTCGACTTGAAGATGCTCACCTTTATTGCATTGGCAACTTGGCACTCAGCAGATGGTCTCACTTAAAGCTTGTGACACGCGACATATTTGTTCAACACTTTAGGCTATGGCCTGCACTGTCAATGAAAATACAGGGCCTCCGAAGCTGCCTGTACTGGGAATGACTCTTCAACACTGCTACCAAGTCACAAGGATTTGCAACGGATGTACATTGCCTGTTTAGCCTGAGGACTTTTTGCAGGTGCATTGGGTCTCCAGCTGGGCAACTGTTTGGCTCCCAAAGTTTCGCAAAAGGTCTTCGAGTGGAGCATGCTGCTTTTCTTGGCATCTTGGCCCTGCACTTTGATTCTTTCTTGTTCGCATGCACTGCCCTGCGGGGAATTGTGACCGCATTAAGATGATTCAAATTGATTCAAGATCCTGAGCGTGGTGACTAACGAACTCTGGGATGCTTGGGGTCCACTGGCATCGACTTCCATGAAATTTTTCCAATTTATCCTACAGACTCAGACAGATAAGGTGGTTTCTTCACTCTTAGTGCTTGGCCTGCTGGAAGGCTTGCTTGAGTTTGTTGAACGTGTCAATTTAGAATTGTGAGCATTGCAAATTCACGAAGAATCTGCAATGATGGCACCGCTTCCATGTCTTGCTTGCTGGATGCTAGTGGGAGCAAAGCAAAAGAACTGTTACAGTAGAACGGGGTGGCTTTCAAGGAGTGGAAGAACGCCTTTACATAATTTGGCCATCACGTTTGCAGGAGCTTCTTTCAACCTTTTCTGACAAGTGAACCTTGATAGTTGATAGGAAGAGAATCCTGATAGATGATATAGATGAATCTGATCCTCAAGAGGTGGAATGCTCGTCCTAGAACTCTAATGCCATTGACTTCTTCTATTTGAGATAATCTTAATTTGCAGTATTGTAATGTATTATAATGTATTATATAGGATCAGTGACTGTGTATCCAACAAAGACCAGTTCCTCATTGGCCAGGGAAACCTGGTGCCTTCATTGCACTGGGTGCATCGATCCTGGTTCTACTCCTGCGATGGCTCGCTTCGAGGAGAGATTTCAGACGATCGGGTCACAAACATCTGCCAACTAGGCAACTGGTACAAGGTGAGTAGGTTGCTTGATTGCTTTTGAATTAAGACAGTTCGCTCAATGGCACATTGCTTTGGCTAGTGTGTGATGTCTTGCCTCCCAACGATTATATGACCTATTGTATCCGGTTGACTTTTGTGGCAATTGACGATCATTCTCCAGGCACCTCCTCGTGTCAAGACGCTTAGCAGCTGAGCAAAGTGGGAGTGGTGACCGTGAGACCAATTCTTCACCGAACTTGTTTTCAGGCGAGCAGTGTGGGACATTTGTCAGTTTGCTTTGATGCAGCTTCCCATGTCAATGGACCAAGAATTCCAGTCTTTTAAGAGGAACAATGCAAAACAGATCCCTGAGGCAACCTGAAGAGCGGACCTGTTGCTGAGGGCCCAGAGGGACCAGTGCAGGTTTATGGTGCAGCCGAGTGGTCGGTGCCTGACGCCGATTTCACACCTTGCTGTGCTGGGAAGCCCTGGAAGCCGGCAGGACTATGTTTGTGTCAATAAAAGACACGCTTCATCACGCTTCCTGGATTCCTTCCGCCTGGTCGGGTGCTGGGCAACCTCCCCCTGGACCTGTTCGCAGCGATTTTATTTCTGAGCATCTTGATACCTCTACGCAAGGCAAAGGAGCTCTTCTCAACTGGTCATCTCTACGCATTGCGAACATCTTTGCAGAGGATATACCCGACAGCTTCTCCATCAACTGCTACACGGTTGCTCTTGCTGGTACCTAAAGCCAAAGTCAACGAGAGGAGCGGCTCCAAGAAACACTGCTGAAGTTGGATGTGGCAGCAAGCCAAAAAGAAATCATGCCAATTGGCCAAAACGTGTAAATCAAGCTTTCAGTTGGACTGAAGCGAGAATGAACTACTGAACTTTGACAGCCCGAAAGGATGTAGCGGGTATGCTTGGCCGGAAAAATTGGTGATTCGACCAGAGTCAGACATGCCAGATGCTGGATGGAAAAAGATTGATCGGAGTGTGATTTAGCATTGACGAATATCGACGATCCCTTCTGTTGCTCTTGAATCTCTTGAGGATGTCTAACGCCCAAGCTTTGCGGGTGTGCAGGTGTCTGGTCCAGTGGGACAGGCAGCAGACAAGTTGGAGTTCCAGTGACCACGGCCACTCCACAGGTTTTCTCCTTCAGTTTCTGACTTTGTCTGAGTGGTGCACTACAGTAGTCTGTTCCAAGGGCACTACTGCATGAGTTCTTAAGAACAACCATACATGTGCCATGATCAACAGTTGAGGTATACACTAGTATACACCCACATTGGAGGATAGCCATGAATGGAAAGCCATCAACCATGACAGGGGTTTACATAAGGCATAAGGATTCACATCACAAAATATACCATGTTTTGACCATGGCATCTGTTCTAGAAATATTCTGTACCAGCATGTATTCTTGCCTTTTACACAGGTACCTGGCGCCGGGAAACTGGACTTCAGGGGAGATTTACATGACAGACATTTGCCTCACTCCACAGGTGGGTGCTTGATCACGGGCTAGGACCAGTCTTGAAATCCAGCACGAAACAATCTTCAAAAGACCTGTCTCATGCAGATTTGGAGCACATTGGAACACACACTCATCATGTTTCCTTCATGCATTTCTTGCATTTATCTCACTTGCATTTCTCACTTGCATCACTCCGTGACAATCTTCCTCACCAGTCCGCGCTGACAGTCCTGCGACGTCTACCAGTGCCCCTCCCACTCCAAGCTCAAGAGCAAAGGCTTGGCTTTCGTGTCACACAAGCTTTGGCATGGTTATGTTGTCGATTAAAGTATGTTCCGTGAGGAATCCCCAACATCAAAGCCAACAATGGCCAAAGAACCTTGCAAACAGGATTGCATTCTCAATCTTTTCAAGTCTTCGGCTCGTACAGCTGGTTGAAGTCCATGAGAGGAGCAAAATCAATCTCACCGCCCACTCCTGTACAGTACACAATTTTCTAATCTTTTCCGCGACGAATCAGTCTGTTCTGCCCGTCGAGGCATCTTTGGCCATTCTGATGCACGCTGCTGCGTGCAGCGTTTGTGCCAGGCATGTCAAGCAGCTTCAAACCATTCAACGCCAACAATCAGAACAAATACTCCAAACATGGAGCTATCATGAGCTGGTGGTGCAATTGCTGTAATTGATCAGTGTTATTCCAAGCATTGACCACGACTCTACGATATTCTTTTGATGCGACAGCAATGTTCGTTCGGCCGCACGAACCATTGATGCGTCGATTCCGTTGCCAGGAGGAGGGCATTGAGTGCCCAAAGGGCAAGTACACACCACATGCGAATTATGCAACTTTGACGGCAGCTGGATGAAGTGACATACAGTACATATATTAAAGGGCTCCGCCCCCTGCCGCCGACCCCTGGGCATATCTTCTGTGGCGCGTGAGCCTCAGAATTTGACACCGGTCAATGGAAGCGCGAGGACAAGGATCGCGTCTGTCGCGAATGCACAAAGCACTACGCAGACGCAGGAACGCCGTGGCAATGCAACGTTTGCAAGCTGTGGCATGCCGAAGACAATTTT
>Ga0126342_10007936_pt1 | contig 18975 bp, 7 predicted proteins | sample Cyp1metagenome_FD_92528 | JGI IMG/M metagenome (GOLD analysis project Ga0126342, IMG submission 92528) | Coral microbial communities from Lord Howe Island, Old Settlement Bay, Australia - Cyphastrea 1 metagenome | ecosystem: Host-associated > Invertebrates > Cnidaria > Coral ... | reverse complement strand
ATATTATATACATATTATATACATATTATATACATATTATATACATATTATATATATATGTGATACTATATGTACAGTGTATATATAGTGTATATATGTGTATACTATATATATACATATTATGTGTATATATATACATATACTATATATGTAAAGTATACTTTATATATATATACTATATAGAATATGTATATATATATATATGGTGTACTTTATATATAAATATATATATATATATTGTGTTTGTATACTCTATATATATATACACTGTATATATATATAAACGAACTATATATACACTCTATATTCACTTTATACACATACTATATATAGTATACTTTATATATAGTGTGTATATATATATAGAGTGTATATATAGAGTATACTCTATATATAGTGTGTATGTATATATATATATATATACACTACATATATATATATACACTACATATACACTATGTATACACTATATATACACTATATATACTTTATATATATATACTACATATACCTATATAGTGTATATATATGTGTATATGTATATAGTTGATGGCAACTTAAAAATGGAGCTCAATTCTCCGGGATTTCCAGGATCGGAATTTTTTCCCGCTCCCCAAAGGAATCGCCCAAGCGGGACGGTCCAGGTCCAGGGACATTGGGGCAGCAGGAATGGTTCAGGAAGGCAAAAGTCAAAGGAACCACAGAATCTTGGCCGATCCTCGGTTTCTGACAGATTTTTCGATTTTTCTGTGAACTTCTGGATGTTTCTGACAGATGAAATGTCGATCCACCCGGTATTTCCTAGCAGAAATGCTGATGTTTTTGTTGGGACCATCGAAAAAAAGAGGAATGGAAAAACCATGGAAATGTCGATCAACCGCCTACATGCTCAACACTTGAGGCTAGTGAAAATAGTGTTGGATTTGACGGATATACACTATATAATATAACAAAATAAGTATGATATATTATATACACTATATACACTAAATAAGTGTGATATTTTTGGATTCAAAAACAGAACTCCTTTCGGACACAGACGATCGACGAATGCTTTTAATGCTTTTCTCTGGCAGTACTTTTGTCAGGAATGAGGGAATGAGCATGTGGTCAAAGAAAGAAACTAAGTTCACCAAACATCTAATGGATTGTGATTATCCCCAGTCTATTGGGTAGTATAATCCCCGGACTAATCATCAACCAACAGGGATTTATGACCCTCATGAGGATGGTTTTGCAAACTGACAAGTGGAAATGGCATGAATTCATCACTAGCTCTGGCAATCATGGCAATGGTATATACAGTAAATATTAAAATAAATGTATACATATATATATATATACATTATAATACATGTATGTAAAAAGACATATACTCTAGATATCTGTAGATACTGTATCTATTTCAACATGTGTGGATTTTCCAAAATGGCAGTGTCGATCTCAATGATGTGAAAATGGACCCAGCGCCGGCCTCAAACATGTACCAACAGGGGATAAACAGTTCGACTATTGGTTGGCTTTATATCCAGAGGTCTTCTCTTGGTGATACCTGCATTTCCGGCACTTGATGCTGAAACATTAAACCGCGCTATTCTCTTAGATACCGAACCAAAATTGAGAAAAGGCCAAGCAGTTCATTAGTTACCTGATTGGTGGTTTCAACCCCTCTGAAAAATATGAAAGTAAGTTTGGATGATGATTCCCAATATATCGAGAATTCATCCAAATGTTCCAACCAGTTACAATTGGTCCAAAACATGAGCACATAGATGTCCAAAATTCCAACTGATTGGTTGATTCGTAGCTTCCGCCCATGAAAAACCACCAACAGGTAGACGATACATAATATACCAAACCGGCCCCTCTATTTGTCCTAAAACCAACAGGTACTGTACCATAGAAAGCCATAAGAATTGGGGGTGTATCCTGGTACATAGCAATAATTCCCATTCTTGTTGCTGGTTGAACCACAGTTTTGCCAAATAAATCACTGGTAAACGTACAAAAAAACTATGGGAAATCCCGAAATCCCCCATTTTTCATAGGTAAATCAACTATTTCTCACCATTTTCCAGTTCGCCATGTTACATTACCAGAGGCTAAATCACCATTTTTTCCAGTTCACCCTTCCATCGTTCACCGAAAAACCCCGTGCCGATCCGTCGCAGCTCCATGTCCAGAATCTCCTGCCGAGTGACTGGGTGATATGATCTCAAAAAAACACATTTATACTATATATATATATCACTTATATAAATATGTATGTATATATATATATATATCAATTATATAAATATGTATATATATATATATCACTTATATAAATATGTATATATATATATATCACTTATATAAATATGTATATATATATGTATCACTTATATAAATATGTATATATTTATATATATATATATATCACTTATATAAATATGTATATATATATATGTATATATATATATATCACTTATATAAATATATATATATATCACTTATATAAATATGTATATATATATATGTTCTATATCATTTATAATAGATCATCTAATATATATATATATCATTTATATATCATTTATAATAGATCAGTCATCATTCATTTATCTAATATTGGATCTGATATAAATTATATAGCCTTATATACTGGATATTTAATGGATATGTAAGAACATATAGCTATTATACAACCATTGTTAGACCCCATAAACTCTTGGACAACTTTTTATACTCCTGGTTGATTGCATACCAAATAAGCATGTGATAAATTGCATAGCTAGCACCATAAAGCATTATATAGCTACTACAATTCGACAATCAACCTTATTGTACTGTAATTATGGTTGTTCGTTTATTCAGATGTTTATTTAGAAGTATAAATATTGTTAGACAATCATTGTTAGATAACCATTGAGCAGCTATAGATTATACCTAACTACCTATATTATATAATTTACTTAAATACCAAATCAACATACAGTAAACTGGATAGGTAGTGAGGTATGATAAAAGTTAATATCCAAATACTTACCTATGAAGAATCCAATAGCCTCAAAAAGTCTAGATCTACTAGTAGTATATCCACAACATAATGGGTAATTTAAGTTGTATATCTTATATCCAGAATATAGCTGTATCTGGGTTCCTTATATACCAAATACTTTGAGCAAAAGCAAAATAATGGCGTGTGGGCATTATGTATCCATTTAGCTATTAGATAGTCGCCAAGTACTGTTGTTTAGACAACCTATTGTAACTTGGCTTGAATACATATTAGTTGTAACCAGGCTTTTTCTAGCATCTAATATATAGCCCCGTGTTCATGGTGATAAAGATTAGATGTAGCTAGTTCAAAGGATGTTGGTAAATAGGAGGACAGCAACCCTCCTTTACATGCTTTTTGGAACTGGACAAAATGTCTGGGAACATGTCATGTTTTTTTGCTAACCTTACCCCTACTAACCATGATTATCATCATTCCAGTGAGATCGCAATGTGATTGTGATATTCCCAGAGATAGTATAAAGCCCAACTAATGGTGTTTTAATGGAAGTTAGCATCTATATAATAATAGCCCAAGATTGGGGGTCATTTTGTATCATCCCAATTTCAAGGGGTATACCGGTCTGACCAATTTCATAAACATGTTTTGGGGATGGTTTATAGCATTGGGTTTATGTTGCAATTTGGTATCATCATCTATGAATAGGTGATCTTTGCCATGTTAACTACTCTTGGGAACCCAGAGTAAGAAACGTCCATGCCACTTTTTTGGAATGGTTTTAATACGGTTTTAATAGATGCTGTAGCGTCCAATTAGCCGAACATAAAATGAACACGAACCTGGAACCTCTATTCGCCCGCAAGTCTAGGAGATGAAATTGCTCTAAAAGCTTCACAGAAATCGGACATGTTTGGAGTTCCCACAAGTACCTGAAATGCAAGGGATGTGTCCTGGGCATGGCGCCAAAACCGATGGTTTTGTAAATCCTCACTTTGTACCATCTGGTTATTTAACATAGTCATGGAAAATCCCCAACCATAAATGGAGGTTTCGTTCGCTGGGAAAATCATCTATTTCGATTAGGGCCATGGCTTCCATGGCTATGTTAACAAATAACCAGGTTGGGTAAGTTCAAGGATCCCCAGGTTTGAGATGGGTAGCCCTCAAAATCCAGTGGATTCTCATCACATGTCCAAAACCCTGGTGCCCAAACGGTGCCCAAACGGTACCCTATAATAGCTGGTTAATAGATGTTGATTCCCTAATAGGTAATTTGATCATATGATGCCATAGTTAATTGCTGTAATAGCCAGTAAATAGGTAATTGATGTAATAGCCATAGTTAATAGCTGGTGCAAAAAATATCTATGGTAAATAGATAATAGCTATGACACTAATGATTATTAATAGCTGGTTTTTCTGATTCCCCCAATCATATCTGGGTAAATTATACTATTTCACTAACCTGAATAGTTCGGCCAGCTATGGGGATGATTTCCCTAAAATAAACCATGATTTCCAGTGAGGGAGAACAGTGAGGTCGTGATGAAATTTACCCAGATTACATAAAAATCTATTAATCATATGGTTTTCATAGATAATATGCTAATTTCATCTATTAATCATATGGTTAATGATCTATTTTTTAATCTATTACCAATAGATAATAGCTGGTGAACGATTCCCCCAGATCATATGGTCATAAAAAAAAAACCCTCCCATATGGCATACGCTATCCGCCTGGTCGCTGATCTTCAATGGCATCGCTGCACCCTTGAAGCGGGCCTGAAGCGTTTTTTTGCGTTGAGGCTTGGGACATCCTGGGACTTGTTTTGTGTCTTTTTTTTGGCCCAAAATGGATAGATTGAAGTAAAACCCAATTTGAAATGGTGATGTCTGGTTATGGCTTCTTGTGGTTATCTAAATACTGCTACTTTTCTGGTTATTTAAATGGTTATTTATGGTGAATTTATAGTTATTTATGGCTTCTTATGGTTATCTATGGCTTCTTATTGTTATTCATGGTTATTTAAATACTGATTGTTCTATCTTTCGGGAAACAGTACAAGTATCCTGCCCAAAGAAACCCTCATACTATGGGTAAGTACATACATATACACCCTCTGGTAATTCAACATAGCTATTGAAAATCACAATTTTCTAGTGAGCAAAATATCTAGGAATAGGATGTTTTCATCCATTTTCCATAGCTAGGTTACATTTTCAGATGGTACATAATTGGGAATACGTCGAAATGATGCCAAACTACGTATGATTCAACATATTTCAAACCTTCTTGAAGAAATTCTGAAATGATGCCACATGTTTGGAAAATTTAGAAAGGAGACCATATTACCTTATTCCAATTCAAGCGAAACTATTTCGAAGTGGCGCTAAAGTTGTGCTTCTTGCCAGCAGAATGGCCCTTTTGGGCCGGAATGGCGTTTTCCAGCAACAAGTGGAATCTCTTGGTGGAAAAAGTGCCACCCCTAAGTTCCAGAAGTACAACAAACTGAACAAACTTGGACGGAGCTGGATGCAACCGAGACGAAAAATCGAAAACATGTTATAAGGATAGTACTGGAAAGACACATGGATACAACTTGATACAAATATGACAAAGAAAAAAACACTTAAGACTTGGGATATCTTGGGATATCTATCAAAATACAATGGTAGTTGGTTGTTGTTAGCCAAAAAAAACCCTATACTTTTTGGTCGGCCGGCTATCTTTTTTGACCGGATCTTCATCAATAATGACCAGAAGAACCCGAGTCGGAAGTAGGTAAATTCTGTACAGATCGTAGCAATATTATATAATCTTAAGCGTAATTCCATAGTCACCGAAACTAGTAATTATATAAGTAGTGTTGGCCTACTATTCTACAAGTGGAGAATCGCCTGATTTTCTATTGCGAATTGTTTCATTGCCAAAAGGGAATCATTATTAAACAGACATATCCTTTGGTTATTTAACGTAGCTGTGGAAAATGGCCCATTTATAGATGATTTATGATGATTTACCTATTAAAAATGGTGATTTCCCAGTTCGCTACGTCAAAAATAACCAGAGGCTACATGATTTCACCCATGCCAGTTCAATCCTCCATTGATACAAGGTGGTGCCCCAGTTTGTTAGCTAAGTTGGTGCAAATAAGTCCAATATCTAGGGTTGATTAGGGGGTTGTATCTCTAGTTAATGGGGATTTTAAACCAACGTTCACATCACTAGAGGGGCCCCCCACCTTTTTTCGGGATTCCCCTCATGGATTGTGATAAGCCAAAATGTTTTTTGGTTAGCAGAATACCCACAGAATCATCAACCAACAATCATTTCAATGGATTGGTTTAAGGGAAAATTTACAGGAAACCATAGATTTTCCCATTAAATATGGGGCTGTCCTGTAAATTTTCCCTTAATCCAATCCATTGATCATTTATCCGTCATATCCACAAGCATATACCCATATACTTTGATGGTTGCCACCCCGATTCAATCCCCCAACTAATCAACAACCAACCGGGGTAGATCGCAGCCACTGCGAAGAGACGTGTCCCTTAAGCGATGTCAGAAAAATCCGCTGGCCTCTTGCAACAGCTTTCGGACCTCAGGTCTTTTCGCAGGTGTCAAGTGAGGAAGAAACACTCAGAATTCAACGAAAGGTTAGGATTTATACGAGTCATACAAAGGACTCAGCTTTAACATGGAAATATGGATTTATAGTATTTCATAATGACTCATATTACATTAAGTTACATGAATTCATTAAGTACCAGTATATAAATCAATCCTTCTAGTCAGTAAATGCTGTGCAACCGGATTCCTACGGCCATGGAACTTGGATATGGGAAGTTGAATCATGTCAGTTTTATGACCTGGGAAATACCCTCTGGTAAACTAACATAGCTATGGAAAATCACGATTCTTAATGGGAAAATCAACTATAAATGGCCATGTTCAATAGCTATGTTAAGTTACCAAAGGGTAATCAGGGCCCTAAAGGGAGGCCGTTTCTTCAAGCACCGTCTTTCTCCTCGGCGAAATCAACCGTTTTTCGTGGGGGAAATCTTGTGGTGTTAGTTCTATCCCACTATTCCCACATATGTGTGTTTGTCTGAAAATATGATACCCCAACTTTAATCGATTCTCGTCAAATAAAATGGGGAATATCACATTTTCAGACACCCAAATATCATAGTATTGGTGAATATTGGTTGTATATCCCTGTTATATCCCCAATACATCCCCATATTGGTTGGTTAAATACCATATTCATTTGTTATATCCCCAGGTTGAGCGGTTCTAGCAAATGTCGTCCCTATAATTTCAGTTGGGCTTGGTCCACACTATTCCCAGATCTAAATCATCCAAAATTAGACCATTTAATCCCGAAACAACCACGGTGACTTAGGGATCCCATATTTTTTTTTCAGAAACCCCAATATCAATTGGTTGATCCTGGGCCAATTTTTATCATTCCCTAATACCTGAAATAAGACTATATTGGGATAATTCCCCTATACACTCACCATGATTCCAGGGTTCGGTCACAGTGCAGTCACTACAACCCAGATCCTTTTTTACGATCGGAGCTATGTCACCTAGATCCCTGGAAAAAAGAGGTCGCCTTCAGTAAATTCACATGGCGTTGTCTCAAAAATGCTGTGTATATGGAGGTTTCACCCCAAAATGGATGGTTTATAATTTTACGATGGAAAATCCTGTAAAACCATGGGTGATTTGGGGGTACCCCCATTTTCGGAACCTCCGTATAATTACATACCACAGTATATATATATATGTATGCATATATATATACAATATATAAATATACAATATATATATATATATTCCCTCTAAATGACCATTGCAATGGGGATATGAATGATAATCCATTGGAATTGCGCCTACCCTTTTTGGCCTATTTTCAGACAAAGCCACCAGAGGACATGGAAAACCGCTTTGCCGTTTTGAAAATGATCATACCCTCTGGTAGTTTAACAGTTTAAGCTATTAAAAATTGGTACCATTTAGTTCGTTGATTTACGATTTAGCTATTAAGTTAAGGATGGTGATTTTCCAGTTCGCTATGTTAGTTTACCAGAGGGTAATCTTTGGAATATCCAGATCTATATATATATATACATATATTGGTTTCCTGGAGGAAAACTATCTCGGCTAGCGATGACATATTCCGATTCCAGCCTTTCTTGCAACAGACAGTTTACCCTGAAAGTGACAGGCACAATATATGGCAGAGCTGATCAGAGATGTTTGGGAACCAGCTGCTCAAGACTTGACTTTTGTCATTTGAAGCCGATTCTATCGTTTGATCCCCAGTGTATCCATGTATCTTATCTAATTACCCTCTGGTAAACTAACATAGCTATTGAAAATTGTCATTTATAGTGGATTTTCCCATTAAAAATGGTGATTTTCCATAGCTATGTTAAATTACCAGAGGGTATTTCTAATTACTGTTGCTTAATGTCACACTTTGACCCACCACGCTGCCCAATTCGTGCGGCCCGGGGACCGTCTGAACCTTTCGTTCCAACAGACGTCGCTGGGAGCCGTTCAACCAGTGCCGGGGTCCACGACTGGTCACACGGAACCAGACGCCCACTGCAGCCTATGACGGTTTTTAATGCTGCAGCCAGGGGTTTAGCAAACCATTGGAAGAAGGGATTGTAAACCATGGTACCCTCTGGTTATTTAACATAGCCATGGAAAATAGCCCATTTATAGATGAATTTCCCATTAAAACCTCCATTTATAAGGGATTTTCCATGGCTATGTTAAATAACCAGAGGGTAAACCATGGTTAAAGAATGAACAAACCATGGTTCAAACCTATAAAATATTTGGAGATGGCTGAAATCCCAGCCATATTATGGTGATGGGGATGCATCACCATGGATCTGGCACTGGACCCAGGCTGGGAGGGTCTTCACTTGGAAATGCCAAGAGATTTCTCCCCTGAAACCAGGTGTTTCATCCAAACATGGAAAAAAATGAAAATAAATCCGAAATAGGTTTGAAATTAATTCTTTAAAAATTTGGTACCCAAGGGTACCCTACTGTAATCATCATTAACCCCAAGAAAACGCCACTGAAATATGGAAGTGAGGGGGTATAACACAGTTTTCAGACACACTTAAAAATATCATAGTATTGGTTATATCCGTCTTATATCCCAGATACATTCCAAAAAATTGGTTGGTTGAAGACCATAATCCTTGGATTTCCTTGGTTTTATATCCCCATGTTGATTGGTACCAAATGTCGTCAGAATTTCAGGGTTCTCCGGCTTCACCTTGGAGCCAGGGGATGAAGATCCAAAGTCTTCAAGGGGATCTCCCAGATAGGCTTCGAATGGAAAAAACTGTGAAACCATCTGGCGCAGTCCTTGAAATATCAACGAACCTCCATGGCACACCAAGAACTCCCCCAAGTCACAGGAGCAAAAAAAAAAACATGATTTTCTTGGTTATCCCTTATAGGGACCCAAAAAAAAACAAAAAAAAAATCCAGGATGTAATGGAACATTAGGGGGGGTGCTATACACTATTTTTTAATATAGAAAGGATTGTTGATGGTCAAATCACATTGACTTCGTTCCCTCCATACCCTCTGGTAAACTGACATAACTATGGAAAATCACCACTTTTAGTAGGTAAATCAACCATAAATGGGCCATTTTCAATAGCGAACTATTGGTCTACCGGAGGGTACCGTAACTTTCATTGTGACAGTTCCACCCCCTTAACCAACGATTGCGGGGATGCCCAAAACCAGGTGACGAGTTTGGGCGACACCAGCTTCTGACGCGCATGAAGGAGGCCTTGGCTGCTATGGCGAATGGGATGGTGACTATGGCATTGGGTTTATCGCAGTATTTCACCAATCTTCATTAATCATCATTAATCATCAATCATCAATCATCATTAACCATCATTAATCATCAATCATCATTAATCATGAATCATCATTTATCATTAATCATCATCAGTCATCATTAGTCATCATCAATCATCATTAATCATGAATCATAATTAATCACTAATCACCATTAATCATCAATCATCATAATTAAACATTAATCATCATTAATCATTAATCATCATTAATCATTAATCATCATCAGTCATCATTTATCATCATCAATCATCATTAATCATTAATCATCATTAATCATTAATCATCATTAATCATCATTAATCATCAATCATCATTTATCATTAATCATCATTAATCATCAATCATCATTTATCATTAATCATCATTAATCATTAATCATCATCAATCATCATTAGTCATCAATCATCATTTATCATTAATCATCATTAATCATTAGTCATCATTGATCATTGATCATCATTAATCATCATTGATCATTAATCATCACTAATCATTAATCATCACTAATCATCATCATCATCATCATCAGCAGCAGCAGCAGCAGACTAATGATGTGATAAACACAATGCCGTAGACTTCCTGTTTCGTAGGCTTGGAATATGTTGGTTTATAACACCCATTGAAATTCGTTTGGTGATGCCATGGGGACGGTTTGTTTGGCAAATGGCTTCATGGTCCCCTCTGACACACGGGAAGCGAGCGAGGAAACATGACATGTCCAGTGACCTGAATCCCATCCCCGGATGAAATCCGCGACATCCGCTGGTAATGACGAACCGTTTGCGAACTGGAAAATAGCCTACTTAGTTCGTTGATCTACCCATTCAATGGTGATTTTCTATAGCTTTTTGTATGTTTACCAGAGGCTAATCACAAAATCCTATTTCACCTCCCCCGTATGAAATCCCGAAATGATTTCGGCAAAATCCCTACACCCCATCTCCTCCCTATGAAATCCCTTACAGAAATCCAGATCCGAGATCCCATTTGGTTACATGTTGATCCATTCCCATAGTGGATCCATATAGATCTACAGTATTCCAATGATATTCCTGCAAAATTGTCCCATTTATTCTTGCTAAATCGCATGGTGCCACTCATCATACTTCCTATCCCAACGGAATCCCATGGAATCCTAAAATAGCTAGCTATGCGAAATCCCCAAAAAAAATTGTCTAATCCATGGACTGTTGTAAAATCATGTTAAATCATATAAATCCAATTATTTAGTTGTACTCATCAAAAATCCAAAAATATATATATAAGGATGGGATTGGATGGGATGATGCAACACCTATTATACCATATTTTGGGGGTGTGAACATCCATTTAGCAGCATAGGCTATGACTATGACTTGGGGTACCATCCAGGTGCTATGGTTTTGACAAAAATAGCCATATGGAGGTGTTCTTAAACCGGGGGGTACCCCAAATCATCCAGTCGTCATTAGACCATTTTAGTATTGAAACCCATGGTGACTTGGGGATCCCCCATTTTAGGAAACCTCCAAATCATGAATAAATCCCAGTTAATCCAATTTTGTTGGTTAAACCACCATCAAAACACCATCAAATCTTTATGATGTTCCACCATATGAATGTGATTACACTTGGATGTGCATCCCACTGAGTGTGTGGTTTTTAATCCATACACAACCCCATCTGATTCATATATAAGTGGGGGTATTCTATTCATCTAACTGGGGGGTATAATTTATAATCCATTTGCTAAGTGGACCCCCCGCACTTAGCAAAGTAATGCATCCATATCCCCATGAAATCGTCATTAAATCCCATGAAATAGTCCCCCTTAAAAAAAAAAACTGTGAATCCTTAATTTTCATGGCTATATAACTATATATGATATATATATATATATATAGCTACATGCATATGTATGCATATATATATATATACATATATATATGCATACATATGCATGTAGCTATATATATATATATCCCCATGGTTAATCCATCTCCCCTGAAAACCCATGGTCAATCCCCGGATTCCATGGTCACTCCCCCGATGCCACGACGATCCCAGCGTCACAGCACCGCCGTCAGCGCGCAGCGGCGGTTCTCTGGCTCCGACAGCAGCTCCGCCGGGAAGAGCTGCGCGGCGCTGAAGCCCTGCCGGAGAGCACCACGACCAACCGGGGCACCAAGCTGGAACTGGGGGGTCACCCAGAAAAATGGGGATTGAAACAAGAAAAATGGTGATTTAACATGAGGTAGCATGATTTAGCATGACTCCACCATATAAAATGGTGGTTTTAAGTGATTTAAGCAACAAAAATGGAGATAATAAAATGGCGATAAACCTGCAAAAGCCACGGTAGTATGGGGTTCACAAGCGACATAAGCACAATATTTCACGGGGACCGGTTAATGGTGATCTATCTAATCAATCAAGAATTGCGAGGAGATATTATACTGGGGATATAGAATCAGAACCAGCAACATGATACATGGCTTTGCTGATTTGGAGCACAAAAAAATACAAAAAAGTCCCTTTAGATTCCCCAAGTGGTGGATGAGATCACATTCAGCACACCGATTTCACAAACTACATGGAGATTAGCCAAGAAACCAAAAAGTAAAGACATGCTTACAAAACGTCCGATTGAAGCAATGAAAATGTTGATTGATTTTGAAGTTCACCAGTCAAAGTAGGTAGAAACAGGAAATCATCATCATGATATGTTCTGGGAACATCTGATGGGATTTACCATGAACCAACAGGACTGTCTAGAACCAACATGAGCTAAAAACCATCGGAATTCGTTGGAACCTTAGATCGACCCAAACAGGTTTGTGTCATCACGCCTCGTTTTACATGCTACTACTGTGGATGGTTGCGAAATTCTGCACCACGTGATATATGGTAAACATCCCATTTTTCAACCATCCAAGGTGATGCAGGATTTCGCAACCATCCACAGTATCACAGCTACATTTTGTATACATCCCGTATCCAGTATTTTGTCGTGCACGTTCCATTGTCCTAATCCGGTAATCCAACACGTGCTGGAAAATCCTGCATCTTCGATAACTCTGCCGTTGAAATGGCTAGACATCTAGGTGCCCAGCCATGTTTGATGACACCGTTGCGGGTAAACCAAGAGTTATCCATTGGTGATCCAATTATCCGTTATTGTTATTACCAGTAGTAGTTATATACACATATACCCATGATACATCCATAACATGGCCTTAAGTTCGATTAGTTCTATTCCCCACGGATCATCAATGCCCAGAGTCACGGCATCTCCAGGCCTTGTCCGTGCCCATCTGGGACTGGCCCGGCAGACACCAAGTGAGGGCGTTCTCCGTGGCAATGTCGGAGCCTGTCACAGGGACTGCCATGACCTGCCGGGACCTGGTGACTCAAAAATCCCATAGGACCCGGTGGGTCAACCAGAAACAAAATGCTGGGTGAATGGATATGAATGGGACATTATTCTGATAGAGAGTGGTAGATTAATGAATGAGAATGGTGCTATATATATAACCAACAATGATGAATAACTCACGGATAAATCATGGATAATTGATAGATAGTCAATAGATCATTGGATAGATAGATTGATGTAGGATCACCCTGGTTGCTGCTTATAAACTGAACAGTTCCCATACCGGGATGGTTCTGGACCGTCTTCACCATTCTTCAGCATCACCATGACAAGTGTGAAATACTAAGCACTGTGAAATAGCCATCCCTCTATCATTCCATGAAATACTGCTTGGTTAAGAACGGGATTCCCCGTTCTTGGATTATTATCATCCCCATATATATCAAGGGTAGTATAGTCCCCAATCCTCAACCCTGCCAGGGCTTTTGAACACTGCTCAACTGTGATATCACATTTTGGGCGCCTACTACCCTCTGGTAATTTAACATAACTATGGAAAATCACCATTTATAGTGAATTTTCCCATGATAAATTGCGAATTTCCATAGCTATGTTAGTTTACCGGAGGGTGCAGTATAGTGCCAAATCAATTGGTTTCGCACTAAGGGTAGAACCCAAAAAACTCAGGGGCTTGGACTTGGAATCATCCAAGAACGGTGGAACATCAGTAACAAACCAGAAAATAACCATGGGAATGATTCGGCATGGTGTGCGGTGGGAGAAAAGTTGGAATATGTTGGAATATTGCCACGCATGGATATTATCAATGTACTCTATACAATTATTAATGATAAGTGTATAGCATATGTACATATATATATGTGATGCATAGAAAACAGTACGTATATATATATATATGATATATGATGCATGGTGAAAGACATATCCTATGTCAGTTGTATTCATAGGTGGTTACACAAGACGTCCAACAAAGGATGCCCTAGTGATGCATGGTTCCACCCACAAAGGCCGAATATGGGTGCCACATGGAGGTTTCCAATCCATGGGGGTACCCCAAAATCATTCAAGTCATGAGACAGTTTTAGTATTGAAACCTATGGTGACTTGGAGATCCACGATTTCGAGAAACCCCCATAAACTTTTTGCTGCTTCTCTTCCACTATATCCTGATTCCCGATAACATGGTTGGTTTGATGTGGGTATATATTATATACCAGCTTAAGTTCATAGTTATCTGGATAATTAACGGGACTTAATTGCCCATGTATAAAACCACCCAAATAACCAGTTCAGTTCCTATCTTAATCAACTCCCAATGAATTCCCTCTCCATATATCTCCAGTATATCTCCATTACCCTCTGGTTATTTAACATAGCCATGGAAGCCATGGCCCATAGAAATAGATGGTTTACCTAGCTATAAAATGGGTGGATTTGGCAAACTGTGAATGTCATAACCAGAGGGTATATCCCAACAGAATATCCCCATTCAATCACCATGAAATCCGGATTTCTCCACCGTTTTAATCGGCAGCTTCCACAGCAGCCCAGGGCCTGGTGCGAAGCTTCGTCGAGCGCGAAGCCCCAGGCCCTGGAAGTTGGAGCGGCCCAGGCACAGAGCCGGTGGCAAGATCCTGCCGAGCCAGGACTTGGCCGACTTGGCCAATGGGATGAGGAGCCAGGGATAAAGAAATTGGTGGATTTTTCAGCAAAAAGTTGGGGTGATTTTTCAGCAACCAAAAGTTGGGGTGATTTGATACAGCAACACACTCCAACTTGGGTTGCTTTTTTCATGGGATTTTTTGGGATTTTGGGGTGGACAAAAACCAGGAATGGTTTTTGTCCATCCCTATTCAAGGGCCATCTACTTTGGAAGAATGGTGATCAGTTTCCAGAAACACAATTTTTGTACCTGGGAAACTGTTGCCCAAAAACGGTTGGGAAACAATCCCCATGTTGTTGGCTATGTACGTATTTAATGTGGTAAGCCCTGTAGGAAACTATCCCCAACACTCATCAGAAACGGCTTGTTTTTTCAGCCAAAATTGGAAGTTTATTTTGCGGGGCTCACCACATTATGGTTTTAAACATCAGAGATTTGGGTTTGGGGTTCAGCACATCAACTAATATATACCTTTTTCTTGATTCATCATAAATCCTAGGTACATATGATTTTTTCACCATGGCGGGAACCATCGAATTTCGGGTTCTAAAACCACCACCACAAATTTTCGGCCCAGGCTTCATCTACAGTAAGTACAGCAGTAAAAATGTACTGCTTGGAGAATAGGATTCCCCGTGATCAGGATTCCCCACTTGATTCATAGGTTAGATTTGCTTAGTTTTTGACCCCCTATAAATAATCATCAACAGGGGGGTTGAAATCTGCAAAAAGGTTGCTTGATATAGGTCGAATCGGAAATCCCAATCTGCGCCAGTTCTTGCTGATCAACTCCCCCACACGCCAGTTCTTGCTGATCAAATCCAACCATTACCATCTGGTTATGACTAACAGTTTGCCATGGAAAATCCACCCTTTTTTAATAGGTAAACCATCTATAAATGGGCCATGGTTTCCATGGCTATGTTAAATAACTAGAGGGTAAATGCAGTTTTAATCCCAATTTCTGCTAAAAAAAAATGGACGAAATTCCCATCCGTGAGAGTTTTCCATGACCATGTTTTGCCTGGTGAAAGCCGAATTTTTTCTCTCCACCCACCGAGCCGAAAAAAGAGCCGCGCCAAGCTCCTCTCCAGCATTGCCAAGTCATTGGGATCTATCTCGCAGCCTGATCGAAATCTTGAGATTTCTAACATATATTTCAATACACTATGTATGTATATATACACTATACATGTATTGAACATGTCTGTAATGTGGTATTATCATATATTCAACATGTTTATTCTAAGTATATAGTATACTCTATATATACATATATATATAGTACTATGTAGTAATATATATATAGATAGTGAATAAGTATTTATAGTGGATTGACCCATTAGAAATGGTGGTTTTCCATAATTTTTTGTATGTTTACCAGAGGGTACAACAAAGACTTCTGCGTCATGTGCGACCTCAGAAATTCAAGCATTGCCATCTTCAGGGTGCGATAAAAAATATCTAGATGCGATAAACAAATATCTAGAAACCCTCCGGTGTCATCAAACGTGGCTAGCTGCAATAAACCTCCGCTTAGTTCAGATACAATGGGAATATAACCAACAATAGCGAGAGGGGTAATGAACTAAACCATGTTACATGTTAGCTATGGTAATCAACAATGGTAAATTACCATTAGATATGTTTTCTAATCGTGGAATACCATGGGGTGTTGTAACATCCTAGTCTTGCGTGCCCTGAGCCGAAGGGTTCTTAGCTGTTAGTTCAGTGTATATCCCCAGAAAAAAAAACAAAGGAGAAAAGTACTCGAAGTACCCTCTGGTAATGACTAACATTGCTATTGAAAATGGCCAGAGAAATAGTGAATTTTCGCATTAAACATGGTGATTTTCCCATCAGTTATCTAAACGTTTACCAGAGGGTAATCCTATCAATCCCATCCCCATGTTGATCCCACACCCATTCTATGGTTCCAGTCTGTGACAACGTGTTTCTCATATGGAAATTACGGGAGCCATCGAAAATTGGATCAGAAATCCACCATACATCAAATATAAAAAATGATTACCCCACTTTCCCCTCCAGTATGTTTTTTAAATGTAGCTAAGGAAAACACCATTGTCAATCATGTATATATGAGCCATTTTCCATAGCTATGTTGAATTACCAGATGCTAATTCCATAATCCCATTATATCCCAGAACTAAATAATGGGAGAGTTTATATCTGGGAAAATCAACTAAATGGGAGAGTTTCCAGCTAGCCACGTTTGATTTTTTCAGAATACTAGAAATCCACCATACATCCTATATATATATATATGTATATCATTAATATTCATATATCCATATAATTTCATCATTATCCCTATTATTCCCTATTATTCCCTACTACTCCCTATTATTCCCATATTATTCCCTATTAGTCCCTGTTATTCCCATCATCTCCCATATATTTTCCCATCATCTTTGCATTTTCCCGCGCTGGGTGTCCCGCGCCCGGGACTTCCGAGGTCACTCGGAAGTCGCTGGCCGCGCGAGCGCCACGTGACGCAGGCCACCTGAATGGGAGACAGCTGGAGGAGATTCGAAAGAGAGGTACATCCCTGAAATACTATCAATAGTTGATACACTATTATAGTGTTTAATTATTAGTGTTCACTATTATAGGTATATCCCTGATGTACCTCTATTTCACTATTATAGTGTTTAATTACAGAAACACTATAGATAGTAATAATATAAAAACAATAGAAACACTATTTTTTGAAAAATTATAGAAACACTATAATAGCGAAAGAGAGGTACATCACCATTAATTAATAGTGAAACAAACAAACACCGGAACGATTTCACTATTAATTAATGGAGAACACGTTCCATACTGGTTTTATTTGTTCAATCTATATGAATCCTTCTTGTTACCTTTATATTAATGCTGCCTTTTCAATGGATGAGACCATCAGATGATTCTGGTTGCTTTTGGTTGCATCACCAAAAGGATGGTTGAAAGCCTATAAATAATGGGATGTTTACCACCGTTTTCAACTGGTGATTTCGCAACCATCCACAGTATGATTCAAAAAACAAATTGAGGAAATCCGAAGTAAATTCCATGGTGTATTGGGATAATGGATATGGATATGGTTGGATTATGGTTGGATTTATGGTTGATGTGATTATAAAAGGAATTTGGAGGATATTCAACTAAACAATGTGGTGGGCTTTATATAGTTTGGCAAACATCTATATACAGTTTTACATATTTCTAGCCATGACTAACGAATACATCCAATGTTTTGCATGGAATTCTACCAACGAAATCTAAATGATGGCTAGTGACTGCATATAGAATCATAAAATGTATATAACACAGCATCAATATCATTGCTAGTTAAACTTAACAAAAATGATCAAAAATGGAGGTTTCCTGAACTCTCTCTCTCTCTCTCTCTCTCGGACCTCCAACGAGTCCGGCTGTCGTCCCACAGGGACACCCGGCACAATCGTCTGTCGAAAGCTGTTTGTCTCTGGGACTGCGCTACGTTGGTGCAGGCCTGTCCTTCTTCACACCGGGTGGCGCCATGGTTACGCTGGGGGTCGGCCGTGGGGATGACTTGACTGCAAAAACGCTTCCCGCAGACTCAGGTTGTGACAAAAGAACTTCCTGTAGAGGCATTTCGTGGCAGAAAAGCCGCCCGTAGACAAAGTTAGTGGCAAACAAGCTTCCCGTAGACAAATATAGTGGGAAAAAGAAGCTCCCGTAGACTAAGTCAGTGGCAAGAAAAGCTTCCCCAAACGACATCTTGTTCTTGTTTTTGTTCTTGTTCTTGTTCTTGTTGTCGTTGTCGTTGTCGTTGTCGTTGTCGTCGTCGTCGTCGTCGTCGTCGTCGTCGGCGTCGGCGTCGGCGTTGGCGTTGGCGTTGGCGTTGTCGTTGTCGTTGTCGTTGTCGTTGTCGTTGTCGTTGTCGTTGTCGTTGTCGTTGTCGTTGTCGTTGTCGTTGTCGTTGTCGTTGTCGTTGTCGTTGTCGTTGTCGTTGTCGTTGTCGT
>Ga0126342_10007935_pt1 | contig 18975 bp, 13 predicted proteins | sample Cyp1metagenome_FD_92528 | JGI IMG/M metagenome (GOLD analysis project Ga0126342, IMG submission 92528) | Coral microbial communities from Lord Howe Island, Old Settlement Bay, Australia - Cyphastrea 1 metagenome | ecosystem: Host-associated > Invertebrates > Cnidaria > Coral ... | reverse complement strand
GGAATGAATGAATGGAATGAATGAATGGAATGAATGAATGGAATGAATGAATGGAATGAATGAATGGAATGAATGAATGGAATGAATGAATGGAATGAATGGATGGAATGAATGAATGGAATGAATGAATGGAATGAATGAATGAAATTGAAAGTAAATTGGCATCAATTCAAAGTAAATTGAAATCAATTGAAACTAAGTTGAAATCAATTGAAACCAATTCAAATTAAATTGAAATCAATTGAAAGTAACTAAATTGAAATCAATTGAACGTAAATTGAAATCAATTGAAAGTAAATCGAAAGCAATTGAAAATAAGTTGAAATCAACTGAAGTCAATTCAAACTAAATTGAAATCAATTGAAAATAAATTGAAATCAGTTGAAAGCAAATCGAAAGCAATTGAAAGTAATTTGAAATCAATTGAAATCAATTCAAAGTAAATTGAAATCAATTGAGAATAAATTGAAATCAATTGAAAGTAAATTGAAATCAATTGAAAGCAAATCGAAAGCAATTGAAAGTAAATTGAAATCAACTGAAGTCAATTCAAACTAAATTGAAATCAGTTGAAAGTAAGTTGAAATCAATTGAAATGAATTCAAAGCAAATTGAAATCAATTGAAAGTAAATTGAAATCAATTCAAAGTAAATTGAAATCAATTGAAAGTAAATTGAATTAATTGAAATCAACTCAAAGTAAATTGAAATCAATTTAAAGTAAATTGAAATCAATTGAAATCAATTCAAAGTAAATTGAAATCAATTGAAAGTAATTAAATTCCAATCAATTGGAAGTAAACTGAAAGAAAATTGAAAGTAAATTGAAATCAGTTGAAAGTAAATTGAAATCAATTGAAAGTAAATTGAAATCAATTCAAAGTAAATTGAAATCAATTCAAAGTAAATTGAAATCAATTGAAAGTAAACTGAAAGTAAATTGAACTCAATTGAAATCTATTATTTTTTATTCCACACTATTGTGTACCCCTGTCTCTTGAAATTTCCACACTATTGTGTACCTTAAATTTGTTAGGGGGGAGGGGGGGGGCCGCCCTACACTAATCTGTATTCGACATTACTAAACTACTTCATACTGCACCCTCATAACCTCCAGCTGAAGGATCAAGCATATTCCACAAATCCTGCGTTGCGTTCGGCAAAGCATCCCAAAGAGTTTGCTGCCAAAGTCTTGGTCTTGGCAACTTTGAGCTTCAGCAATGTCGAAAACCGAATGACATGGGCAATCCCTCATCATTGTTGGCTGCTGGTTCATGGTATTGACATAATGGATTGCATATGATATTACATGATAATCCCCATCCATTCTGGCTTTTTGGTAATTTAACCCAACCCAATCATCAAAACAACCAGGTTTTTGACACTGCTCAGTTGAATCGATTCCCTCCGAACTCCGGTCATTCTGTGGACTGAACCTTCGTGGTTCCGTGTCATCGACAGCATCAGACCGGGACTCCGGCTATTCCTTTTTCGCAAACTTCCCACGGCAGGGAGAGTGTCGTACCTTGAACCTCAAGTTAACATCAACAGGGCGCCAACTACAGCTGCTATGCATTGTTATATATATATATATACATTTATATTATATAAGATAGTAAATTATATTGTTGTAATACTCCTATATGGTGTACAATGTTTTGCACTCACGATATTCCACAATTGTGGACAGTGAGAATTCAGGCAACACTTCGCGGGGCGGCAGGATCTTCAGGCGATAACAGATGTGGAGGTTTCCGTCATGGGGGGTACCGCAATTGGATGGTTTATTTCATGGAAAATGCATGAAAATCCTATTACAATGGATGATTTGAAACTTCCCCCAATTTAGGAAACCTCCGTTTCTGACAATATGAAGTTCCTTGAGTGATGGTTTTGTTTTGACTCATTGCTCATGATGGTTGTTGAATTCATGCGCAGATCATGTGCTTTCCCATCTGCAGCTTCAATGCTTGGAGCTTATTGCACCCCCAGACCTTCGACATCCCAGGATAGGCAACAAGCAAGACTCATCAACTGTAAACAAGATCCAAACCAAGAATCTGTTGCAGGAACAAATCCTTTATATTTCTCAATAACAGTTTCAACCTTCCTGGAACAACTGGACGAAACCCAAAAAAACAATACAACAAATAAAAATGCGTGGTTCCTTCCAAAATCATGACCTCTTTAAGGCCAAAAACTGACTTTTGGTTGGACAAAAAGGGTTTCGTCACTGACATGGTCACCACGGTGGACTCAAACATCTGCCAAGGGGCACCCAGGAGTTCCTGGAGTTGTTAATTATTTTTTGGAAGGTTGCTCTTAAATTATTTGAGGAAGGTTTCCTTAATCAAGAAAAAAACCTTCCTTATTTAAGGATGTTTTTTTAAAGATGTTTAATAGATGGTTTGACATGTTGAAAGGTATTAGGTGTGCGACACTTGTTTTACATGTTGGATGAGATGAATGCAGAATGCAAGGGTTATTGGTTGGGCATGGGTATATATATACATATATAAATATATAAATATATTTAAATATATATATATATGTATATATATGATATATTTATATGATGTTTGGGGAATGCATTTCTGTTTAGAGTTTGTGAAGAAGTTTTTCGTATCTGAGTAAAAGCTATTTATGGGAAGGTTTGCGATGTAAGGTTTTGCAGCTGATGAGGGGCCTTTGGAATTTTGATTCTAGGTTCCTTGGTGATTTAGTTCTACCTCTGATTGTGTGATATATGTGTTCCAACATTTATTTCTTATCTATCTTATCTATCAAGGTAGGTGGCCTTGGTATATACTAGTGATTTTTTCCCAAAGGAACAATCGTTTTGGGTTAGTGTCCCTTGGATGTTTCAATATTATTAATTCTTATCCATCATTCGGTAGTCATGCCAAGAAGGGGATTGATAATTAGCCTCTCCATCCATTTACCCTTCTACTCGTGGAAGTACCAGTCAGAACAATCGATCACCAATTCGATCGTAGTTCAGATTTGTTTCTTTTGGGCTGAGTACTTCGATAAAACATCAAATGAAATATTGTTATGCGACGGATTTGCGGTGGCGATGGATTTGGGGCCCCCCGGGCCAAAAGATCGGCATTTTTTTGCCTAAATCCATTGCGGGAAAAATCATGGTAGAAAATAATAGTAATTATATGGTTCCTAAGTCCACATGCAAATTTCTGCGCGCCTGATATCGGCAAAAAAAAATATTTTTTCCTAAATCCCAGGGTGCAACCTCTGTATTGCCGAAGTCTGCACCTTGACTTAGGCAATACCCCATGAAGCACCTAGGATATTGTCAAAACAAATATTTTTTCTGCCCCTTCAAGCACCTAGGATATCGTCAAAACAAATATTTTTTTGCTTGAGTCAAGGTGCAGATTTCTGCACCCTGAGTTCGGCAAAATTCATAATTGGACATTGCGTTTAAAGGACATATGATGTAGACGTAGAAAATGGGGAAAGTTAGTACTTGAAAAAAAGGGTGGTCATCAGGGATAATATTGGTGGCTTTATACCAAAGGTATTTGGGGGTACCACCCTAGAAGAAACACGAGCGTGGTTGAAACAAATAGATATAGTACATATCCTATAAAGGGATGGTACCTATTCCGTTTTAATCCAGCAATTGGTCGGGTACCCTTGAGGGGAAATGGTAGTGGACCCCTGTTTATCCAAGAATATGATAGAAAAAACATCGTAATCGATACTGGGAGGATGCCAATTTAATCAATCAATTGGTTGCCTAAAAGTGAAAAAAATAATGTACATATGATGATCCATGAGCATGATCAAAAAAACAAATAGAGACATTAAATGACCAATGGCAAGATGATACCCATTTCATCAACCAATTGGTTATCTCATAGGGAAAAATTAAGGTACTTACAATACAATTCAATTCCACCAAATATAAATATTTGGAAAAAACAGGAATCCATTTCCAGAGACCCCAGATCAATTGCAAAATATTATGTGTTGATGACGTACAGTTTACTTTAGAAAAAAGCATGTGGTGCTTACAGAAAATATAACTGTTAGTTTCCATAAAGGACATGTCGAGCAATGGCTTTTTTTCTAAATATATATTGTTTTGTTTTGGTTGAATATGTTTATTTTCCATTTTCCAGAATTTAGAGCCTTTTTTCCATATATAATCATATATTTGTATACATAGAGAATTTAGTCTTTTTTACAGTGTTTGAAACATTTTAAACAGTAAAAAACAGAAAATAAAACTCAATTTAAAAAACACACAAACAACTCAACATAAAACTTGTTTCTTCAATTTCTGTTTTTGTAAGAAACTACATCAATATTTTTGATTTGTGCTCCATATGTATATATATATATATGTATACATATATATATAAATAGTAAGGTCCAGCATGTCCATCCCTATACATGTCGTATCTTTGTCTCATCAGCTGGTTTTTCTTTCTGAGGCAGTTTCCCAGCTCCAACTTAGCATCATTCAGCTGTTCCAAAGGCCTTGCCTTGTCCTTTCCGCCTTTGTTAGAGGCTTGCCCTAACAAAATCATGAGAAAAATAAAGCATTGGTGACGCGACAAAACAGCATGCTTCTGCCGAACTCTTGTTTTTGCCAGCAATACCAAAAAAAGACAAAAACTTTCCTTAAACTTAAGCAAAGTTGCTTAAATAAAGAATCCTTGATTATTTGAGAAAACAACTCTCTAAAAAGTTTTTAATTAAAGACTTTTCTTTAATTAAACAAGGTTTTTCCTTGATTAAGGAAAACACATCTCCTGAAGCGAGGTTATTGAGCAAGATTTCCTCAACCCGTGGACCTCCTTTGCAGCACTGGCTCCGGTGTGGCAATTTCATGCCCGACGATGTCCTTTTGGTTAACATGTTTGCACATTTCCACATGGTGCCATGGAAAGTTATGAGCAAAAATCCTTCCATTCAATCAGGTGGAACAATGATCATTTTCAGGGGAGATGACAGCTGCAAATAAAACATCGGTCTAGAATCTAGTCGATAGTCTGAGTCAAGCTGGGCGCTCCGAGCATAGAACACATGCTTGTTTTTTTCCGGGAAAACTACCACAATACGTAAAAAGCAGGCTGACATCTTGTTGACAACAATCACAAGAAACAACAAGATACCAGTAGTACCGCAGAAGGCGGTGGCGGAAGTTTCAAAAATAGGACACCTATAGGAGAGCTTGGTTGTTGAGAATCAAGGATGGCAGAGCGAAGCCACTGATGGACCGAAAGGTGCTTGAGGTCTCCTGTCTTCTCTCTCTTTCTCTCTCTTTCTCTCTCTTTCTCTCTCTTTCTCTCTCTTTCTCTCTCTTTCTCTCTTTTTCTCTCTCTTTCTCCGACTATCTACCTACCTACCTACCTATCTATCTATCTACCTATCTGTCTATCTATCTATCCATCTATCTATCTATCTATCTATCGATCGATCTATCGATCTATCGATCTATCGATCTATATCGGTCTGTCGATCTATTGATCTATCGATCTTTCGATCTATCGATCTATCTTTCCATCTATCGATCAATCCATCTATCTATCTTTCCTATCTATCTTATCTATCTTTTCTAATCTATCTAATCTATCTAATCTATCTACGTATCTATCGATTTATTCTAATCTAATCTAGTCCAATCTAATTCTAATCTAATCTATTCTAATCTAATCTAATCTAAATCCGTCTAATCTATCTATCTATCTAATCTATCTAATCTATCTACGTATCTATCGATCTATTCTAATCTAATCTAGTCCAATCTAATCTAATCTAATCTAAATCTATCTAATCTATCTAATCTATCTAATCTATCTATCTATCTAATCTATCTAATCTATCTAATCTGTCTAATCTATCTATCTATCTATCTGTCTGTCTGTCTGTCTATCTATCTCTATCTATCTATCTTTCTATCTATCTATCTATCCATCTATCTATCTCTCTATCTCTCTCTATCTCTCTCTCTCTCTCTGTCTGTCTGTCTATCTATCTGTCCATCTGCAAGCTTGAAAAGGAAGCTATTCTGCGAGGCTTCCTCAATTTTTGAACAACATTAAAAAATGCGGCGATTCAGCGAGACTTCCTCAATTTTTGCACTTGACAACGTCAAAAAACGAAGCAGTTCTGCAAGACATCCTCATTTTTTAAGTTGACAACATCAAAAACAAAGCAATTCTGCCAGACTTCCTTCAAAAATGAAAGTGCAACCCCTCTCAGGAAATCAGCGCCCGGACCTCCCAACAGCTCTGATGAAGATGTCTCTTGTACTGCGCCTGCCACGGAAAATGCATCTTTGCAGATCCTCTTCAAATGTCCCACGCCTGCCATCGTTTTTGGACATGCTACAAAACCCTACTGTTTTGCTCACTTTTGACAAGGTGCACAATCCCGTGCACCTGCCACGCGAAACGACATCTGAACGTCCAAGTGGTCCGAGCATGTGGTGTTTTGTACATTTTGACTTGGAAACGTGCTTCGCGCCACAACGGCGTGCATTTTTTAGACATCTCAACATCAAAAAGTGCTCTGAACGGGAAGTGTTTCTTAACTTTTTCACTTCGAAATGTGCTTCGCGCCACAACGGCGTGCACTTTTTCGACATCTCAAAATCCAAAAGCGGTCCGGAGCTGATGTGCTTCGCGCCACAATGCCTTCACTTTTTCGACATCTCAACTTCAAAAAGTGCTCCGAACGTGCGGTGTTTTTAGCTTTTGCACCACAATGGCGCGCACTTTTTCGACATCTCAACTTCGAAAAGTGGTCCGGACCTGGGGTGTGTTTTGTACATTTTGACTTCGAAATCTTCGCGCCACAACGGCGTGCATTTTTTTCTAATCACTCATCTGCTCAGCGGGCTCGGCACTTAGCGAGCCTACTTTTCGACCCTCCGGAGCCACAAATCATTGGAAAAACGCAGTGCTTCGCGACTTTCCTACCTTTTCGGGCACCTGGATCTTCTTTCTTCTGAGACTTTCTCTTTTGTGATCTTCTTTCTTCTTCTCTTCTCTTCGCTGACTCTTCCCATCTGTGCTTTTCATCTGTCCATATTGTCGGAAGTTTGACTTCTAAACTTGATCGAACCAACAGTTGGCAAAGAACATCATTTCTCCTATTGAAACCGGATGCGCTGCCATAATGTCGCCCTGGAAAAGGACATCATAGGGCATGACATTCTCTCGTAAAACTTTCATCGGATCCCGGCCCAGGTCCTTCAACATTCAAACTTGGGGAAAAAAACACAGAAATGATCTGTGTCGGGGACCTGTGACCTTTGGGCCATACCAAAACTGGTGATCTGAAGCACAAGGCGAACTCTGCTCCCATTTTTTGGACTGCTTTGGAGGCTCCTTGGACTTAGGTCACTTAGCTCGAACCTAGCTTGAACTTAGCTTAAGGTCTACTTGGGGGATTGCTAAGTGGAAGATAAGTGGAAGCTAAGTTTTTGCTAGGTTTTTCTGCGTTTTTCATTTGTGTATGGATTCAACTATTTCATGGATTTTTTTGAAGTGCTTATTAGCTTTTCAGGTTCAGGACACCGCTTGCTTCTTTTTCGTTGCAGAGTGTTGCGAATATTCGGGTGAGAAAAAAGGTTGCATCATGGAAGTAGCCATAGGCCCCTAGTGCCTTCACGAAGCAGGTGCATTGGCTCGTGGCCAAGCAATCCGAAACAAAACGCATTGGCTGTTTAAACGCAAAATATGTGGGTGGGTTCCCAGTTTATCCGCACACATTCCGCACGCAATACGAAATTTCAGGTGTGGAACTGCGGCACACATCCACGCACATTCGATGTATCAGATTTCGCTAATTGGTCCCTTCCGCAGACATTTCGCGCACAGATTGCATATTCATCTGCCATCCCCCACACAAAAATGAACGCAAGTCTGTTTTTCCCTCATCCGGTCCGCACACATCTGCACAGATTCAGCACACATGTGCGAATTGCATTTTGGACGACGCATTGCAGCCAAAACCCCCCTGACATTGGGTATCTTCCTTTGCAGGTCGTAGCTGCGCCGCCGCTTGGGCACGCATTTTTGTCAGTAGATCCATAGCCAGCAGACACCATAGCATCATTTGCATGGAAGCCGGCTTGCTACCAGAAACTGTATACAATCGTACGGCAATCCATCGCCCAAATTTTGATTCACACAAAAAAGAACTGACCAACAGACTTCACAAAAAGACACATAATTCTAAGTCCTTACTGAAAAAGTTGTTTGTTTGCAAAAACTAAGTCCAAGCTAAGTTGAAGCTATCTTCTCTCACTTTAACATAGCTTCCACTTACAAGTGACCTAAGCCCCCCTTATGTCGAACCTTAGCGATACATAACATAGCCATAGGCTGTATACGAGTTATCCCAGATGACAACTACTTAAGAAGTACTAAAGCAACTTATAAGTCCACTTAGCTCGAACTATGCTCGAACCTATAAGTCACCTAAGTCCATGGAGCCTCCAAAGTGTGGGACATGCTCTGTCGACTCTTCACTCCGACTTGGAATCTATAATGGTTGCCACGTCCAGTCTGCCTTGAAGAAAATGCGAGCTGCGAATGATCCACAATCCACTTATAAGCAATCCTGAACTTGAACAGACCATGATCCTACAATTAATAAAATCAAAAATTTAATGTCACTGTGGTTCCACCTATTTTGTTTGTCCTTTTCACATATCATCACATATCTGCTCGCCGCTCGCGCGCTTTCTCCAAACACTTCTGGCACGTCTATACACCTGGAAGCCAAGATAAACCATGCATCATCATGGTTGTTACTGTGATTCTCTACATATCAGATATAATGATGCCTTTCTCTGAAAAATGAAATCAAAGATCCAACCAGGTTTATGAATCAATGAATCGTCATGTTCCTCGTTGAAAATGCTAAATGCTGGTTTGGGAAAAGCTATATAGCCCATTTTCAGGCAAACCCAAATATCTCAAATATCATGTTATATGTTGAGTTAGTTCGTTATATCATATATGCGACGGTCTAAACATGGTACTGATTCCATGGTCATCAGTTTAGGAGGTATCGCTCCTCAAGTGCGTTTCAGTCACTTTTAAGGTTTTGGATTCGATTTTTATGAGCATGGTTGCACAAAAATACAGGCATTAAAAAATTGACCTGGAATCAGTTCGGCAAGAACAGAATGTAGAGTCTGAGATGGTGAGCGGGAAGGTGTTTCGAAGTGGTGCATAAGGGAACCAAGCCACACAATCTGCACATTTTTCCTGCAATTCCAAAGCCATGACGCTGTCCCCACAGAGGCATAGAGTCTGAGCAGTTACCGGCAGTTCCAGACTGGTTTCAGACCCTTTGGGAGCGCTCACGGGGCTTTGCCCGTTTTCCGGAACAGAGGCTGAGCTTGAACACGGCCATTGCCCTTCGAAATGGTCCGGCAATTAAGAGAACGTATGCTTATTTCCCTAAGGGATGTGTCACAAAATAGAGGTGCCGACTGCCCTCTTCCAATATTTGTTTGAGTACTTGATTTCCAAAAACAACCGTTTTGGAAATCGAAAGCCCAAGGTGAATTAAGAGAACGTAAGCTTATTTCCCCTGAGGGAAGTGTCACAAGATAGAGGTGCCGACTGCCCTCTTCCAATATTTGTTTGAGTATTTGATTTCCAAAACGGCAGTTTTGGAAATCGAAAGCCCCAAGGTGAATTAAGAGAACGTAAGCTTATTTCCCCTGAGGGAAGTGTCACAAAATAGAGGTGCCGACTGCCCTCTTCCAATATTTGTTTGAGTACTTGATTTCCAAAACAGCCGTTGTGGAAATCAAAAGCCCCAAGGTGAATTAAGAGAACGTAAGCTTTTCCCCGTAAGGAAAGTGTGGCAAAATAAGGCTGTCGACTGCTCTCTTCAAATGTTTGTTTGCGTACTGGAGTCCCAAAACGGCCACTTTGGGCAACGTGCCTGAGATGGTGAGTAGGAAGGTGTTTCAGACCAGTTTCACAGCAGTTTCTAGTTGTTGTAGTAGTAGTAGTAGTAGTGGTAGTAGTAGTAGCGGTAGTGGTAGGAATAGTAGTAGTAGTAGTAGTAGTAGTAGCAGTAGTAGTAGTAGAAGCAGTAGCAGTAGCAGTAGCAGTAGCAGTAGCAGTAGCAGTAGCAGTGGCAGTAGCAGTAGCAGCAGCACAAGCAGCACAAGCAGCACAAGCAGCACAAGCAGCACAAGCAGAACAAGCAGCACAAGCAGCACAAGCAGCACAAGCAGCAGCAGCACAAGCAGTAGTAGTAGTAGTAGTAGTAGTAGTAGCAGTAGTGGTAGTAGTAGTAGTAGTCGTAGTAGTCGTATAGTAGTCGTATAGTAGTCGTATAGTAGTCGTAGCAGTAGAAGCAGTAGAAGCAGTAGAAGCAGTAGAAGCAGTAGAAGCAGTAGCAGAAGCAGTAGAAGAAGCAGTAGCAGAAGCAGTAGCAGAAGCAGTAGCAGTAGTAGTAGCAGTAGCAGTGGCAGTAGCAGTAGCAGTAGCAGTAGTAGAGTAGCAGTAGTAGTAGTAGTAGTAGTCGTCGTCGTCGTAGTAGTAGTAGTGGTGGTGGTAGTGGTAGTGGTAGTAGTAGTGGTATTGGTAGTGGTAATGGTAGTGGTAGTGGTCGTGGTCGTGGTAGTGGTAGTGGTAGTAGTAGTGGTGGTAGTAGTAGTAGTAGCAGTAGTAGCAGTAGTAGTAGTAGCCGTAGTAGCCGTAGTATTCGTAGTAGTCGTAGTAGTCGTAGTAGTCGCAGTAGCAGTAGCAGTAGCAGTAGCAGTAGCAGTAGCAGTAGCAGTAGTAGTAGTAGTAGTGGAAGAAGTAGTGGTAGTACTAGTAGTGGTTGGAGGAGCAGGAAGTGGATGAGCTGGAAGTGCCATGACAACATATTTGCGCTACTTAAGGGGGTATCGCTCCTCAAGGCTCCCTATCGCTCCCCACAGGAAATCACACATTTTTGAAAGTGACGGCGGCCGAATACTACATCTCTACATACCATCTTTTGACCCTTAATATCGCATTCAACAAATCACGGTGAGAAATCCAAATCCCTATTGTTGATGACTAAAGCCCCAGTTTTCCCGGAGCAAAGGTTCATCCTCATTTCAAGACACAAAGTCGATGTCAAGATTCCAGGAATTAACGTGGCAGGCCGAGTTTTTTTGGCGACAATGTCGACCATGGCTTGGTTGGAAAAGTTTCCGGCAAACTGTCAACTCACATGGAAAATCAAAAAAAACATCAACAAAACATATAATATAGTTTTGAAAATCAATGATGGCCACATTAGGCTTGTATGCTAATGTTCTAGAGTTTGTTTGGGAGTAGATATAGATATACAACATAGATCACCATACATGTCATGTACAGCATGTATCACTCATATTTGTTCGACCGCAGTCGCCCAATGCGCCAAGCCTTGATCGAAGATGATAGGCTGCTCAACAGAGAAATCGCAACTGGACAGAAAATACCGAACTTCCTCAGTGTTTTAGTCATTTGTCTATGTTGCTGTATTTTCTTCAGTGAAAATCCATGAAAATCCACCATCCTCGAGCCTAAGATATAATTCATCAATTAATCGGAGATGTCCCATACTCTCAGGGACTAGTCGCCGGGACTAGTCGCGCCTGCCAGTTGGAATTCCCGGGTACCATAGCAGTGATTTGACATGCAGCCATGAGTCATCAGCATTCATCAAACATATCAGTCTTCGTCAGTGTCATGCCTGGGCTGACTGGCTAGCTGGTGATGAATCCCTTAGACAGCATCCCCCATTGATGAGGGGCCCATGTGGCCGCAGTGGTTGAGTTGTACACCTTTTTTGCGGGACAAAAGGTGAAGATCTGGGGGAGGATTTTCCATGAGTCACCAGAATCACGGTGAATCGTTTGAGGCCTCTGCCACATACCATTGGTCAACTATGTCAAATTGATTTTTACGCTCCACACAAACTATAGATATTATATTCGCACCACACAGATTCGGCTCACATTTATAAATGCATCGATATGACCAGCCGAACTGCGGGCGTGGTCCTCTGGATGAGGAGTAGCCTTGGGTAGACAGTAAGGCTATTCATGGTCGGCCTGAGCTTAGTTTAATTCAAAGTGGTACAACCGAAAGTGGCTGAGAACTACCACCATGCCAAAGCAGTCTTGTCTCACGTCCAAACATGACAAACACATGGGTTCCCAAAATATCCCAAAATGGTATGTCTGATTTCAAACTTCCCCCTTAAACTTGCTGCAAGAGTTTGATCTCCCTTTTTTTGACAAATCCAGATACGATGTCAAATCTTCGGCTTAGTCTAGGAGTCTGGGAGGTCAAGGCGGAAACAGGGCCACATATTCGTGTGCGAGGTTGCAAGAGATTCATGCCAGGACCTAGGTAGACCCTCGGGACCTTAAAAGGGCCATTCCCGCCTCCGCGGAGTATCATTGATCTCACTTCTCCACTACACCTCCTACCCTCTACAGACAAACATACATAACACATTATTATAGATATATATATATATATATATGGTTGATTTACTTACCATTAGTTTCTAATCCCCAAAACATGATAGGTAAAGTAAAAACGTGGGTTTACCCGTGATCAAACAATAAACCCTTGGGTTTGCACGCAAAACCTTGTGTTCTCCATGTTTTCCAATATATACAGTACATATGCATACGTACACAATTGTACACAGATCACACCGGCGGATTTCAATCCTCTCAAGTTTCATCCATGTTTATCTGAAATTTCAATCCTCGACCTGTCCGCCTAGCGGCACTTCATCTAACATTTTCATGATCACCTTCCGAAGGTAAGCGTGATGCAATACCAAGCGCTGCAGTTCGCTCTGGCGCTCTGGTTCCTGCTGTCGGTCATGGTTGGCTCACGGTTGATAAGTACAGGGGCGTGGATCCCTGGTTTATTGGGATTATCATGCCCCAGGATGGGAACTATATCTACCAGCTTGAATTCTCACAGCTTGGGACCACCTCTGAAATGTTGCCGGACAAAATACAATGCAGCCAAAAAGATGAGGCAGCTGAATGAAAAGTAACGACTGTTCCGGTCTTTTTTCTTTGAAGATGTTTCCCTTCCTCGAACAAGGACTTTGCGTTATTCTTCTCATAGCGTCGAACCAATATTGCGGAACATACCCATGCGATCCTACGGTCAACAGCTACATATCTGCCGTTGATTGTTGTTGCACAATTTGAAATGTCCGTCAATGACTTTATAAACGTGTTTAAAACATTCTTCCCAGATCTCTTTGGATATACACAACAACTTATCAAAAATATTCAAAATTATGTGTATAATATCTAATATAAATATATATATACATATTCCAAACACTATCGAACATTTCCAAATGTCCATCCTTCCCTCATCTGCCGGTGTACCGGCACCTCCAACTCCAAAGCACGTCGAACCTGTTCTTTGTACTTGTCTCTCGTTAGCTTCAAGGGACGTTTCTTCCTGGGATTGAACGAGTCATGCTGCCTGGTATGGCTCATGACATCGCATGAGCAACCCCCGGAAAGAGGGTCCGATCGGAATCATCAGGCAACTTGCTTTTGTGCTATTGGACCAGCAAGTCTTTTGGGGGACCTTAGCACCCTACAAAATCTTTAGTCAAAATCATTCAAAATCAATCAAAATCAATGTTGATAAAACATAAAACAAAACATATTATTTAGTCAACATCAAACTTGATACCATTTGGTTACTTGACATAGCCATGGACAATCACAATTTTTAATAGGTAAACCATCTATAAATGGGCCATTTTCCATGGCTATGTTAAATAATAACCAGATGGTAAACAAGAAAAACAACTCGTCTGAAACAAAGGCAAGGCAGCTTCCCCCGCATACGAAGTTCTTGGCACGAGTGAGACCAACCGCACATCCGATCACATCCACGTTGGCTCATGAAGTAGACACAGGGTTTGTCGTCTCGGATAGTCGAAACCTCCAGGAGCACGAAACAAGACATGATAAGACATGGGGAGTTGGTAGATCTCTTGAAGTTTGTTATTTAGTTCCCATCTTGTGAAAAACGGTGAAACGGAAAGCGTACCTGCAAGAGTTTCATCCGATGATCCCAGGGTCAATCTAAATTGCTGGTTATGGTTATTTGATGTTATTTGATGTTCCCTTATAGATATTTCAAGCAAAAACATAGCAAAAACTTAGCAGGATGAAACATGACAGGCATGATGAAACTACCCATCCACTTTGGGGATGATCCAATCCGGGCACCGCAGGTCACACCTGCGACACAGCTTCTGAAGAAAGCGCTGGCTGTGTCTCTTGGTCCGCCTTCTCCTGGTCCAGGCTAGCGCTGGGCCGCTGGGGGCTTTCGTAAATGGGGATACCCCAATAGCTGGATGGTTTGTAATGGGAAATCCATGAAGATATACCCCATAAAAACATGGATGATTTGAGGGAAAAAAACCGTTTAAGAAACCTCCCAATATTTATCACTGATAAGTTTTTGAAGGAATATATCCAGAGCAAACATGTAGTGAAGTAAAAAGTAGCAAACTTGTGCTTGAACAAGAATCTGATTCATACCGGAAGCAACATGCCCGCCTTTCAGCTGTTTCCCCTCAAATGCAGCAGTGCTGGACTCAATTCTTAACGCCCCTCCCACCGGCTCCTCAACGGCCCCCATCGTCTCAACGATCTCCACCTTCTCAACAACCTCCATCTGCTCAACAATCTCCATTTCCTCCATTGCTCCATAGCCGTGGTCAGGTGTCTCTTGATGGTCCCATGACCTCTCTGCGTAAGACCAACTGTTGCTGCGACGCATGGAAGTTTCCTCCTGTGATGTTTGTGGCTGACAAAAAGAGCCATCCCTGATATTGTCACTTGCTCACTTGCTTGTGATCGTATGGTCCCAACAGGACAAACTAACTGGGTCAAAGTCCTAAATTGTCACGGGCTGCCTATTAATTATTTATAATATATCATTATTAAATGATAACATATATATATATAGAGAGAGAGAGTTCCGAACGTCACATTTTGTGGGTTCATTATACATTTCTCCCTTGTTATACTACCTGAATTACCCACTCCTCATGGATACAGGAATCGTACTGGCAACCATGGTGACCCAACACAGTGATACGCATGGGAAGCAAGGATTCCTGGAAGCGAAGGATAGTGAAGGTCATGGCGGCTAGTAAGTATTGTTGTTGTGCAATGGTGGACCTGCATGGTTTGATGATATGAATTGTTGCCCATTGTATGGTGGGATATTGATCTCCTACAAGCCAATTCAAACCTCCATTGAGGCACCTCATAGTACTTCATTCATAGGCGCTTCAGATAGGTTGCCTGAGACTTGACGCCGTCAAACATGTAAAAGTCGTGCTTTTCAAACAGACAAATGTCGGCCCATCAAGAGCAGCAGGCACCAGGGATACCAGGGATACCAGGGACACCTGTCCTCCTCAGGACGGAAGTCGAGGAAGGTATTCTTGACACTGATCCTGGTTAGTGCAGTGAATTTTGGGGGCCAAAATTGGGGCCCCCATGGAACCCCAATCTAACCCTTTCATGGGGAAAATTGGTCGACCACCTGGCGGCTTCAACAACTCAAAACTGCCCTGGAAAAAAAAAGGCAAGGAATGTATGCATTAATTCCCGCATTTATCACGAAACAACAGACACGTATGAATAATTATTTGTATTTTTGTAGATGTAAATTAAACATGATATGTTCGTCAGCCAAGGTTTACCTATATATTATATATCCAGACTATGACAAAATCGAAACATCTCAAGAATGCAAGAGTCGATAACTTTTGCTCAGCAGCCATGGCTTGAATTTGCTTCCCACTATCGGGATAGCTACGATCCTAATGGTGCTTGAAAAGTTAAAATGGCAGCAAGGAAGTTTTGGGAAAACAAAACATATGATCCCCACATTTCAAGAAATGTGTTCCTGTGAGAGTGATAGACATGAAAAAAACAAAACGGGTCGATGGCAGTTCATGTTTCGCTCAGTGTTGGGTTGCTTTTTTGGCCTTGTTTTGTCCATTTCTCGTGGCTATGATTCAGCAACAATAGGTTGGAGCAAGCCTGTGATTTGTGAAACAAAAAATCAAGACTATGAAAGTGAAACAAAGTCAGCTGGAATCATCCAACCTATTTGAAGCCACCAAAGTTGAAGCCGGTCTGTGGGTGTCCAGCCGTGTGCCATGTCCAGGCTCCCCACCGCACCAGTTCAGGAAGTGAAGGACCATAAATGTCCAAATCCAGCAATCCTACCTGCCAGACTTGGTCACAAAATGTCACAAAGGTATACAAAAGTCACAATTGAGACTGGAAGTCTGGAACTCAAATCTGCAGTGTGGCCATTTCTCAGTCTGCGTTTCATACAAAGTCAGTTTCGAGATGATTGAACTTCGCCGTCCCATCTTGGGATTGTCGGCCGTATCCACGTAGCACAAGATTTTTTGATGGAGGTGCAGCTAGGATAATTGGGGCTTGAATGAAGGCTCTAAGTCCAATTTGCAAGTGAATCTCCCTCACATGTCGGCTACTCGATTCCGCTGATTTTCTGGGTGCCCACATGTCAGCGAAGGGACGATATATGTTTGTTGCTCATGGCAAGTTTGAGTTAACTAATGAGGCTATCTACAACTGGGTTTCAAATATTGCCCTCAAACAACTCAAAATCATTCGTAATCCAATTACAGTTCATCGACCATATAGCTCAAGTATGTTCAATTGTGTCAAATATCTATTAAACTATGAATCATTGATCAATGACTACTATGTCCTATTGGTCCGCCTCGAAGCCCATTTGCTTCATCCTGGCGAAGTCAGTCGTCATTCAGGCTGTCCGCGTCTCACATTGAAATAGTGATTGATTTATGAACGGTCATCACCTATTCATATGGCAATCATATGCAAGCAATAATAGATGTTGACCCATCTGATTGATTAATTGATGTCAGGTCGTAAGAGCGGCTATAGAGAGTGAATGTCATATTCCACAGATGCCAACCAGGCTCTTGTGGCGACTTTCTTGGACCAAAACTGGGAAAAACCTTGGTTTTGAACTCACACGAGAGATCACCCAGTGGAGTCACAACTCGCCCATATATTGAGCCAAGAATGGTGATGACAATTTTTTGTCTCAGCGTAAACATCAACATGTTGCAAAATGAAACTCTGTTGAACAATCCTGAAGTAATGTTCGAACCAGCAAACATAGGGACAACTATCATAATTCTGGAGGAATAATTCGAAATATATAATCCCATCCCCCTAATATTAAACACCCCCTTAAATTACGTGGAAATTGCCTACATTTGCCTACTAAACTATGGTTTCGTTGGGGGCTGTTTCATATCAGGGGGAAGGGATGATCAATTAAAAGGCTATTCCCAGCTGAACTTCATCCAAGATATCCAAGTCCGTACACCAATTTGGCCATGCCGCGAGTAGGCCAAATTCACTGACACAGTGGACTTCCCAACCTCCGGGCCGACATCCAACCTTTTCTCTAGGGCTTCGTGGACTTGTACAAACCGAAATTAAAGTTGTTGCTGCTGACTATACACTTATATTATATTCATCAAACAAACGCCTTTCACAAATTTCACTGATATTAAATTATATTCATAAAGGAAACCATTGAGAAAAAAAAATGTTTGGGAGGCCCGCCCGTGAGGTCACATACTGTACTGCGAATTTGAGACTTAGACACTTGAAACATATACAGTCACGGAAACTCTGGATCAGTAAACCCAGGTGGAATTCATAAGGGTGAAGCCCTCAAAAACATAATTTGTGACTGGATGCTACAGCCCAGGGGTCAACATTAATGCATGGTTGACACAACTCTTGTTTTTCCAAACCTATTTCAACATAAGAAATATGGTATATAGTACTAATCAACCTCCAATGAGAATGTTTTTGCATCTTTAGACCATCACTGTTTTGAACATTGATGGATTTGTGCTTTTGTTGTTTACCATATTAGTTGAGCAAGGTTCAAAAGCCTCTGTCATTCAATGACACTGGTGGTTGAATATAGATTCCAACAATGGATGATGATAATCCTATATAATCTATATATACTAGCCTGCATGATCAATGCAAAAGAACTACAAGGGGGGTTGAACACTGGTCATGCGAGTCCTGAAAAATGTCACTGTCCAATTTCCATTGTATTGATTGATTAATAGGTAATGAACTATATCATCCCTAATAGACCGGGTAGGTTAATTCTCACCTACAAAAACCTATCAACCATCATTTATCAATAAAAACTACATCCCCATATGTTTTTCATGGTTACAATTCCACAAATGATTCCTAAACCTCCATTACAATCATGATAGCAATCCCCAAAAAGATAGAAGTTGGTCAAATCCCACCAAAATAGATAACATGGCTGTTCTATCGTTTTGGAGGTGACTATTAAAAAACATATACCCTTTGGTTATTTAACATGGCCATGGAAAATTGTCCATTTATAGATGGTTTACCTATTAAACATGGTGATGTTCCATGGTTATGTTAAATCACCAGAGGGTATATTGAAATCACCAATCAATAGGGGTGCCATTGGTGCCATGATGTGCCATGAACCTGACAGAGGCTCGGATCTGAGGCCACAGACACCTCCCTTGCCACTGGCACAGAGCAGCACCAGCTTAGCTGTGCTATGGACCTCACCTCCACCGCGAGGCCTCGGACTTCACCAAGCAACGGAAAATCCCTGCACTCTATGGGGGGTTCTAGCGGGGAAAATCCTTGATCAATTCAGGTTCCAATGAGAAAATCCCCTAGAAATATGGAGGTTGTAAGGGGAACATCATCTATAAATGGAGTGTTGGTTGGTAGCTCACAAAGACCAAACCACAAGGCTGCCACGCTAAGTGCAGCAAGAAGCAAGCGATGCGCCACCCTTTTCTCGCAGGGGCAGCAGGACATGTAGTCAGTTGACTCGGTGC
>Ga0126342_10007934_pt1 | contig 18977 bp, 16 predicted proteins | sample Cyp1metagenome_FD_92528 | JGI IMG/M metagenome (GOLD analysis project Ga0126342, IMG submission 92528) | Coral microbial communities from Lord Howe Island, Old Settlement Bay, Australia - Cyphastrea 1 metagenome | ecosystem: Host-associated > Invertebrates > Cnidaria > Coral ... | reverse complement strand
GGGGCGTACGCCGGTGAAGCGCCGGGGAGGGCCCGGGGGTTGGTGTTTTTTTGTGTGTTTTGTTTTTTCACGATTTGTTTTCTTAAGTCATCACGGTTAGTGGTTGCTATCCTCGTTTCAAAAACAACAGCGTCAAGCGTCTTGCAGGAGTTTTCACGTTACGTATATATATATATATATATATATAGACTTATAGAGAGAGAGAGAGATATATATATATATATAGATGAGTAATCATCGGAATGGGAAGAATGCCAACCGAAAACTTATCTATATACACAACGAATGGTAAGATGGTCATATTTTTTTCCCTCGGAAGTGCCCCGTGCTTTGACCTGGGGGGAGAAGCAACAGCGAGGTTTCAACTATCCATGGGAGATCGTTTATAAATATGATGTAAATACAAACAGATGGTATTATATCCCAAATCCTGGGGTCATGTTCAAGCTGGACGTAGAAACCAGCCGATGATCGGTGGATCCATCCAGAGGTGGGAGACTTTTAAATCATGGTCATCACAAAGTCACTCTTAAGTCAATATATAGACCTCGCGGTAAACGGGGAAACCCGAGCCTTTGGGTGCCACCGTTGGAGAGCTGTGACTTTGGATTTGAACATGCTGACTATAGGTTGCAATCAAAATCTGCCATGATTTGGAATGCCATAGAAATGTTATAGGCTAGGGATGAGTCATGGGATGGCTCTGCGCAGACTTGTTGTCTGGTCCAAGCTGATCTAAAAATCAATGCAGGATGCTGTATCAAAGCCCAAATGTAGCACTAATGGATTTGGGTGTAACAGGTGTACGCTGAATTTAGGGCAAACCATCTTCGATGCCCCAACAAAAAACTCCAACCTTTTCAGGCTCCGAATTTTTTGGTGCTATACTGGGTATAACTTGTACCCCATTTGGATGCTCAAAAATCTGCTTGTGTTGGTTCAATGTCCTTGCTCTTCCCAAAATTCATTCAACAAAAACGCTAGATCACCTAAAATCCTCGAATTTCATCGAATTTCCCCACTGAAAAAGATACACATTCCAAGAAAAACCCTATCTTTTCCACCAATTTCACTCCCCAAATCCAGGCCCCAAGGCCCCAAAGCTTCCCGCAATGGCCTCCCCCAGCTCTGTGCCGTGCTTCGCCTCCACCGCCGCCCAACGGCGGCTGCGCCGGAGCGCCGCCCGGCGGTCTCGGCACCGCGACGCGCAGCGACTGGTGGAGCTGCTGCTGGGCGATGCGGTCGGAGATGCCTTTGGATTTGGCATCGAGATGTCGCGTGGTGAAAAAATCCATCAACTATAGTATTTCATCCATCAAATTTACCATAGTTGAATTGATGGCAACAATCCAACTATAGTATTTCATCATGTTTTTAGATGAAATTTTGAGTTACTCTCTGGAAAACTATGGTAAAGTAACAGTTTGCGAACTGGAAAATTAGAATCTTTAATAGGTAACTCAACTATTTCTATGGGCAATCATCCCTTTCCCCCTTTTTTTGACCAGAAACCATGCTGGATGTAGGGGACCAGTTTGGGTTGAGAGGATCAATTCTGGATGATTTTTTGGAGTTTTTTTTTTTTCATGATCTCACTGTGAGGTCCCTGGAATGATGGTTATGAAGATCAATCATCCCCAGTCGTGGGCTTCTTTCAGCTTAATTCATAAATAGTGGGGTATTAACCGAATTATAATGATAGGGGTTCATGTTAACCCACTCGTAGGACATTGTTATAGTATCTTGTAGTCATAGTTATATGGGGATGTAATGAGTAAATAATCATGGGAACAATTAACCACCAACAGTGACTAAAGGGGATTGGTGTAACCCATGGGAATGTGATGGGGGATATATGCAGAAATGAGTCAATAATCTGTAGGCTCCTCTGGGATGTTGACAATGAGGTAAGACCAAGAATCATGGGAGAATTACAGGAACTTCAGATCAATTCACTGATGGTTTGGCAGCAGTAGAGCGTTCATCAGTAGATGATATGTGGCTTTTGATGACCCTTCCAGCGGCAATAAGCCTCGTGGATGATGACAGTCTACGAAACCACTAGGGTGTAGTGGGGGGTGCTAATATTTTATGGGTGGAAGGAATACTGTATATGCTCGGATGTTGAGATGAAATTTGTAGATAAGGGGCTTTGTAATGGCTTTATATGGTGCTACAACAGCTGCAGAATCATTATATTGGGATGACACGTGGGTAAGGACTTTATGTGTGGGGATATGTAGGCATCAATCATCCAAAAGAACACAACGTGGGGGTGTAAACTGGTGATATCACTTGGGTGGAGTGACGCCGGGTTTGCCAAAATGATCAATGATGAAGGGATAGAACCTCCAACCGAACCTTGACAAAACATTCAAGATTATCATGATTATCATGGTGAGGTTGGTTAATCCATTGAATGATTTAATTATTAATGATTATGATAATCTATTATTTAGAAAAAATCACATGGATTATCATAGATTCACCATAATATCACATACTGAACCATAATTGATACTATCATTGATACTATACTATACTATCACATAGATTCACAAGATTCACAAGATCTCAGTCGACTTTTCACCATCGACATCCTTGGAGGTGCAATTCCCTCACTGCCGAGGCAGGACGCGCATTGGATCCGGCAGCGGGTCACCAAGTGCAGCGAATGGCCGCAGAATCCGGCCATGAAGGAAGACCACAAGCCCAACAATATCAGGTGGCGACTCTTTGATACCCGGAGTCATCAAACATGGAAAAATATATGGAAAAATGATAAAAATGGGATGGTAGATGGAACATGGATGGAATTTTTAAGGAACATCTTGATGAACCAATTGGTGTGATGGAAATGGGGAGATACGGGATATGTTTTGCTGTTCAATAATGGAGATATACCATTTGGTAATCAAACATAGCAAGCTGGAGAATTCAGTGATGGAAACATTGAAAATCCACGAGACGTTGAAATTCCACTGTAAATGATCCTTTCATGGAAGCATCATCGAACCATTTGTGATTACCAGATGGCAATGGAATTGGGGGATGGATGAAATGACAAATCTTAATAGTGGCTGTAATGGGTAGCAAGGTGGTTAGGACGTTTTGAATGCAATGGGTTACTTTCTTGCTGGTGGAAATAGGAATAGCTGGGTGAAGCAAGTATGTTTCATTGGTGGTTACTATACAGTGGTGAAACATGGCTATTACCAATTCAAGGATTTCTGCTGCAAAAAGAGGGGGCAAGTTTTCATCCAAGTAATTGGCATTTTTTTTTGTAACTTATCAATCTTATCAACCTCCCCCAAAATTGCATGGTTTGATTCAACATCGAAGCATGACTCTTTATGTTTGTCCACACCGGCTGCGTCGCTGTTGTGTACCAAGCAGGGGAATGTACTCCGACGACTGTGAGATGACGGTGGGTTTGATGAGAGCCTTGATGAAAGTCGAGGATCTGAAAGACTTGGGACGCTCGGTGATCATCCCAGAAGGGATTTGGATGGAGCGCCCTGGGGCCCTGGGCTTGGAGAGTTCTGTTGGAACATGGCCATTGTCACGTTCACGTCATGTTCCAAGTGCCATGGATTTTTTCCTCTCTCCGGGGGCAGGATAGGCTCTGAAGATTGGAATTTTATGATGTCCGTGGGAAGATTGGAATGGGTCAAGCCATGTCAAGCCATTGAGTACCTTGGAGAGAGGTTGATAAGTCTGGAATTGGTCTGGGATTTCAGAATGGTTTGCAACTTTTCCAAAATCATTTCTCAAACTTACAAACGTCAAAATTGTTGAGTCCAGTTGTGTGAAAATTATTGAAGACAGGTTCCAAAGCTGTCAAAGGAAGCTACGATGTACCCAACACATTTGCATACATTACGTGACTTTACGCTTTCTATGGCATTCAAGCGCACCATATTATGTTACATTTTTCAATGCAAGCACATGTCATACTTCATGACGAACATACATGCATACATGCAGACATGCATAACATGTTGTATGATATTCTATGGGATCCACATGGTATACAATACAATATCAGACGATACATACATTCATATATGGTATATATATATAATATATAATATTTAATATATAATATATATATATAGAATATATATAGAATATATATATATATAATATATATATATATATGTGTATGAATACCATGTCTATCATTGATGTGGTATCTATATGGACCTCATTTGGTCATCGATGAGGCGAGGCCGACATGTTGGACGCTTGGAGAAACGAGTGGCTCCTGTCGCAGCAGCGCCCCGCGCCGGCGCTGCCCGGCACGGGCCGCGCCGGGCATGGCAGCATCAAGGCTGAAGGGACCGGAGAAAGGTGAGGTTTACAGCTGGGAAAAATCAATGGCTTGGATTGTTTGGGAAAATCTTAACCGGAAGCCATGGTTTCTCCCATGAAATTTATAGGGCTTTCCCGGAATTTTTTCCACCCATTGAAAAGAACTATGAGAACTGATAACTGGGATTTTGCTTCGTAGTTGTCAAGATGCTTTAACTTGTAGTTAGATGGGTTTATCACTGACATGGTCATTAAATGGTCATTGGAGATCATTCCATTTCAATGGTAATATATAGGGAACCATCAATCAGTCTTTCTGAGTTTTTGATAACAAATATTTTTGGCAACCCATAAATGGAGGTTGATAGCTGGGAAAATCAACTAGATTTTCCAGCAAGCCATGTTTGATTACCAGAGCGTAAATCAAAAATCCACATTTTTTGAACATGTAGACTACATGTTCAAAAAATGTGGGATTTTGATGAATGTAGTTGTTCGAAATGATTGAATGATTGAATGTGCTTTCGCATGTGTATTTTCTCATCGACCTTTTCATTTTCAAAATTGGAGGTGTTCCAGTCTGCTCGGGGGCTTGGGATTTTTTCGCCCCACAACAGTTTTTCGGTTCAATGGGGATTCCCCAATGTTTGTCTCTCCAAGGTGTTTTTCAACATTTTTGGGTGCCCCAAACCATTTGTGTCCGCAAAAAATGGCAAAATTTGGATGAATTGCAGTGCGTGATTCTTGGAAACCACCATCGTATGCCAAAATGTAGGTTTGGTGCAGTCCGCCTCCAAATTGGAAGCCTGGGCGACGCACCTGGGGAAGATATATGGCCACTTCTTATTGGCCTTTGATGCCTTCAATCCTGGCACTTTGACCTATGCACTAGGTTCATTTTATTTCATTTCCCATATTCCTATCCTCATCTTCCCGGATCTACCATCTTTGCAAAGAACTTATGAACAGCCATGAGTCCATGAGTATATGACAGGTATGACCCTGGTTAGATCCAGCCACCCAGTTTTGCTTACTACTCTCCACATATTCTCCATTTATTTGTTAAAGCAAAAATCCTTTCTGTTTCACGAACTTTGACATCCTAGGAAAACCAATCCCATTTCAGTTCCCCAGTTCTTCTTGATGTCCTCATATGAATCCCTATTCGCCCACGAAATCCAATAGATCTTGGTCTAAACAATCCAATCAATCCATTCCCCAAGGCATTTGTGAACTTCCCCGCTGGGAAGAGATCCCCTATGATCTCCCTGATGTCGGACCGTTTCAACGGAGGCCTACTTCGAGGGTAAAAGTTCCCTCGAAGATCTGAAAAAGTCGCAGTCCGAACGAGTGGACCCCGGCAATGCGCCGCCCATGAGGGCCCTGCCCTTGGCGTTTCTGGAGTTGGAGGAAGTGGGTGAAGTGGGTGGATAGGGAGCTTGGAGAATTTGGCCAAAAAACCCAAAGGTGGGATTCTACCAGCAACAGTGGTGAAAAAGAAGCATGATTTTCTGTGTTCTGCTGAAGCTGAATTTTGGAAGAATTGGGGTGACAACGTGAAGCAAATATGGGATTTACCATGAAAATATGGAAGTTAACAATGATTAGCCAACAACATGTGGGGGGGTTATGAAATATAAGGTTCCGACAACAAAATCTAGGGCTCGCAAACACAACATACGGATTTATGCATTAATCAACAAAAATGGTTGCAAACCAGTATTCTCGGCAGAATATGTCCTGCCACGACCTTGCCACAGAGGTCTGATTTTCCAGAAGGCCACGTTTGCTTTACAAAGAGGGTTATATACTTTTTGGTGGGGTCAGGAGTTAAAGTTAGAGCCCATTAACCAATGGCGGGGATTGGGGATTGCCCCATCATCCCGAGCTTCACGGCCATTCAGCCACCAGTGTGTATTGGCTCGAGACTTCAACTATGCTTCAACTCACTGTGACTCTGACCAGTGGAGGCAGTGAGAGCCTTTCAATTTCAGAGTCCTCCAAAGTAGGGGACCTGAAGAATCTCGCACAGACGTCTTTTCGGCAGCGCTTCTCAAGGCTTGTCACTGCAGATTCGCGCATCCTGAATGATCCTACTCAAATCCCTTGAGGCTGCAGGGCTTCAAGATGGGGACCAACTCACAGCCGTTGTGGGAGAAATAAAGCTGGCGTCAACTGCCACGGCATTTGCTCTTTGGTGCTGTGGGGGTGACGGAGTTGTTACATGGGGCAATCCAGGTGGTGCTGGGGACAGCTCCGCTGTCCAAGAGCAGCTGAGCCACAGGACAGGCATTTGCTGCTATCCTGGCAGATGGCTCCGTCGTTACATGGGGCGGTCCGGGTAATGGCAGTGACAGCTCTGAAGTCCAACATCAGCTTAAGTGTGTGAAGCAGATTCAGGCCACATGTGCTGCATTTGCTGCGATCCTGGAAGATGGATCGGTCGTTACATGGGGCGGACCACGTTTTGGTGGTGACAGCTCTAAAGTCCATGATTTGCTCAGAAATCTTTGACTTTCCAGCAGCTCACGCTGACAATACCGAGGCACGAATTCAGGCAGCTAATCAGTTGAAAAAGGTCAGCATTGTGGAGGACCATCCCAGTTACAGAGCTAGAGGGCGAGAAAGTGCATGGAAAGAATCTCGTAAAGAATATCCAATGACTCACCAGAAATGGGTGGGATTGACATCATCCAAAATTCTTAGGTTTATAGTCTATGGCATGGGGTTTGCCACATCACGTCTTATTGGCTATGTGTATATATATATACATATAATATTTAAAATATTTATTTATTTATTTATTTATTTGTATTTTTTTCCTCTCTCTCTCTATATTAATCCTCACTTCAGGATAGTCAACCAGGTGAACCCCATCCTTCTGGATGCTTAAGGGGATGGGTCAAAACCTATAAACACAATATGAAGCCATGCTTAAACCACCATTTTTGACAGTAAACCCCTCTGGTTACCACATTGGGGCCTTAAAATCCCTAGATCCCAGTGATTTTTGGAGTGAAGCGAAGAGCTAAAAGCAGGGCTGAACTGCCCCCGCCCCAGGAGCTCGAGCGTCTTTGTGCCGTGAATGCCAATGCCACCCACCCGCATCCCAAGGTGTGGGAATTTATTTTTCGGCAGCCTGGGGATTGCCATAGGTATATCCGTTGAGCAATTGGGGTAAAAAAAAACCGATGAACATGGCTGGGGGGCGGCACCACTAGGTGGTAAAATCGTACGGGATGGCTGGCTAAACCTTGTTGATGGGTGTTTTTGCTATGGGCGATGGTGTTATTTTCCCTAATGACACATGAAAACTCACCATCTTCCAGCGAAAATCATTCCCAGCCAGAAAAATGGAGCCAAGTGTCTTTGACCCACAAGCAGAACACCTCCAACATTTCCAGAACCAGAATTCATTGTTGAGGTCAATACATCCAATTTCCCCAGAAGTTATTCCAGTTGGAGGAGCCTCCCACTTCGGCAAGTGGCTAGTAAGCCTGGTTCCTAAGTCCCCATTCGGTAGGTTTTCCCATTGATAACTGGGTGCACTAAGCTCATTTACGAACCACTTACATTCCTCCAAGAAAGCTCTCTGGAGGTTTAGTTCGCTGGGAACAACAAGTATCAATGGACGATCTTCCAGCCGTGGTTGATTGCCAGAGCTATCCAAAGATCCAAATTTCCCAGAAGTTACCCTCTGGTAATTTCACGTATCTATGGTATAGATGGCCCATCAATAGTTGATTTATGTTGATTTACCCATTAAAAATGGTGATTTTCCCATATAGTTCCGTTACCAGAAGTTCTCCAACATGCTTCATCTCCCATGCCCGTTCGACCAGGCCTCGGCTGCAAGCTTCTTGATGGCCATGGCAGCGAGGTATCTGATCCTGGAGAAAGGAAAGCAGGCCAGCGCGCTTTGAAGAGGGGGTTGGGACACTTTCTTCATGGTGAAACCCGGAGATTTCACTGGGATAGATGTTGAAGCAGGAAAAGTGGTACATTGACATTGCCGATATGGCCAGATTGGTTGGCAAATTTCGGCAAAGATCGTGATTTGTTGAGTATTTTCAGCAGCAGTTTTTTTTTGTTCCTGGAAATGGTGGGATTTATAACTAAAACTGGGTATACCGCCAAAATAGCAATTTCAATAGGGAAAATTGCGAGTAACCAATGGGGTTTAACTATATATCATTGTGTATATATATATATATCCAAAACGGGAGTGAAAAGCAGTGTAAGCATCAAGAAATCAGGTCAATCTCTCCATAGTTAATACATGAAAATCCCATCCAATCGACATACTCCCAAATCAGATCGGCCCGGTGGTAGAATGTACTAGATCCAATTTGGGTGCCCTGTTGGTCAATGAGGATCTCATGGCAATTTCCGAAGGGTCGGTGTTTTTTCTGCAAGGGGATCATTTGAAGATATTTGAAGTGTCCCAAAATAGATCAATTTGTCAAAGGTTCTCTGATATTTTGACTTTTTGATGTATCCTACTTTTGGTTTTTAGCCTTGAAAGATTCTCGATAGATCAATGTTTGAGACCGACTTTTTCGATGGTAACCTGGTCGATGGATCATACCACTCCAAAGTCCTGCCATATCCAGCGAAACGCTGACCGCAAGGAGTTGGTGATAGAGTGCTGCCTGGAACGGCTGCGAAACAGCTCCCTGAGCCATGCAGAGACCGAGGAATACCTGGAGGTCTGGTGCTTTTCAGCTCTGTTTTTGTGGGAAATCTTCATGTTTTGTGAGAAAATCTCCAGAGGGCCCCGATGGAGTAGATCCAATATGACCACCTTGACAGGATCAGCTGCTGGGACTTTTGTGAAGTCAGGCCCCATTTGCCCATGGCTCAACATTGACCATGAAATGGAGATACTTTTTAGGAGTCCTCTAGAGATCTCTAGAGTCTCATCGAAGGCTATTCCTTCCTAAAATTTGATAATCTGCACTTTTCGTTATTTTTTTTTTGAGGATTTCAAAGTGCCTAGTTGAACAGCAAAATCATGACCAGTCCAGTCGTTCCGTTTCTGCTCGGATTTGTCGCAGGTGGTGCAGCGACAACCGGACTACCATTCCTTTGGACGGCACCTGTCTAGGATGCCATCAGAGGCCGGGGCACCAGGGGGAAAATGATTGAAACTTGGTGGATGAAGGAGATATTGATTGTGGCAAAGCCAATCATAAACCAGCCCATTGAGCAACCATTTGGAGGCCGTTATACCCTCCGGTAAACTAACATAACTATGGAAAATCACCATCTTTAATGGGAAAACTCACTATAAATGGCCATTTTCAATAGCTATCTTAAATTACCAGAGGGTAAATCATCCCAAATCGAGGTGGGATTCAACCAGTGCAACCATCCCAACTTGATACTGAGCACTGGCGAAGGAGATCTAACTAAAACTTCCATGCTGGCTGGTGCACCCATTGAATTCTTCGTTCCCCCAAGCCCAAGGGGGCTTAGGGTAAACAAAGATGTAGAAAAGCCATGGTTCCCAAGTTCCCCTGGAGAATGCTCGACATTTCTGGTGGGTTTTCGCCTCCAAGGTCCACGAGGCGCTCTGCGGTCCACAGCTCAACCCGCAGCTGGCGCACTGCCGTGGCGGTGAGCTGGGCACTGACCCCGTGCACGGGGTGGGGTCGGACGCCATGCGGACTGCTGGGGTGGCGCCTGGCCATGGGTTAGAAATGGTTAGAAGCACCCAAAAAGATCGAACAATCATGAAAAGGTCACTAGAGTCTGGTTCGGAATGGGGGCTGTGAACCATGACTTCAATCTGAAATTCCCAGCTTGTCAGAGTCAAATCCACTTGTTTCTTGAAATGTGCAATTCCAATTTGCTGCTTAGTTGTTTTGGGGTAGTAAACGATGAATTCAGATTCAGAAACTCCGAATCCAACTGTCCAGTTTCCCAATAAACAATTGTTCTGTAATACCTATATAATTTTCCATGATTTTCCCATGTTTTATTTTATAGTAATCCCCCCCAAAAAAGGAGAAAACATCATTCAATGAACCATTTGAGCAGTTTTTTTTTTGTCCAAACTCTTTTCTTTGGAGGGTTAACAAGTAGATTTTCACCCATTTCTCCGATGTTTTTTTGGGTCTTCGACGGTGTCCACCATCCCCCAGGTCCTCTACCTGCTGCGCTTCCACCGCGGCCCCCGCGACGTGCTGCTGAGCAGCGTCCACGTGGGTGGCGACGTGGACTCGGTGGCAGCCCTGGCGCTGGCGACGGTGGCGGCGCTGGAGGGCTGCCAGTGGGGCAATAACCAGACGGGTTGGTTTAGAGATGTTTAGAGTATGCAAAGAAAAAAAGATATATTTAGATTATGCAACCAACCTATCAGTGGCTAAGAGAGAATTTTTCATGAGCAAACCAACAAAAATGGGGGTTTAAACCAACCACAATGAGGATAGAATGGGATGCGGCGAGTTGATTCCCGTTATGAGTTGATCTACCCCAACCAATCTACGGGGATCCAACTAGTGGAGGTGGTTCTTGGCTCATTCCAATGCTCCCTCTGTGTCCAAGGTTCTTGGTTTATCATGTGTACATTCCAATGATGGTTCGCCTGGTGCCACCTGTAACTTGATGACTTTTTGTGATCATTATTCCTGACTATTGCTGACGATTCTTGGCTCACCCAAAATATTGATGGTTTCCATTCCCAATACCCTTTAGTTATTTAACCTAGCTATAGAACTTCACCATTTGGAAGAACGAATAAGAACAGTACATCATCATTTCTATTATCGAAGCAGATGGGCCATACAAATCTTCACGATTATCCGTGCATATACCATACATATCCATACCATGGGCTGTGAAACCAAGCAGCTTTTGGAGAAACCTTCGAACCTCTCCACTGGTTCCACAGCTTTCTCCACTGGAGGAGCTGGAGGGTGTGGAGTACCTGATCTGCTGCGCCGAAAGCTTTGCCGCCTGGCTGTCGTCCAAAGGCGAGACGAAGAAACCCATGAAGCGCCCGGCCAAAAGGCAGAGGATCGCTTGAGAAAAGACCTGTGCATCTGGGGACCTGGAGCCTGGAGATTTTTTCCATGGGATTCTATATGGGATTTTGTGGATTTTTTCAAAGTTGGAAGAGAGTTGTTGATAAATGGATTCAACAAAGGGTTGGGAAGGGCTCGCTGCACATCTTTATAGCTTGTAAGAGGGATACATCAAGGGTGTGCATTCGTATGCACATTTACCGCATATACCATATACCCTCTGGTAAATTAACATGTCCATGGAAAATCGCTATTTGAATAGATACATCTTCTATACATAGTTCATTTTCCATGGCTTTGTTAGTTTACTGGAGGGTATGTGAACCACAAAAAAATACAGTTTTCGACCTTTCCACAATCTAACCCAGCCATGAGAAATGGGCACGGCTGACCCAAAAAGAGCTCTTTGGCTCGACTCTTGCTCCGCCGTAGAAGATCCGTGCTCCCACGATGGCCAACGGTGGTGCCAATGGCTCAGTTCAGGGCTTCAGAAGGTGCTCGATGGGAGGGTGACCTATGGGACAACACTTAATTAAGAAGGGTTAGGTGTTAGCAGCATGAAGATCCCCATGGTATGGTATGGTACCACCAGGACAACTGCCGTTGCAGTTGCGTCCTGCATTTCCCAAAAACTGAGAGAGACCGAAATGGTCTACCAATCAGTTGCACACCCGGAAAATGATAGGACAAGCTCCCACAGCGACATGATCCAGGTCTTTCACTGGTCACCGTCTGTGTTAGCAAAGAGAACCGTTTTGATGTTGAAAAAACCAATGTGAGAGATACAAACGCACCTTCCGCTTTTCCTTCTTGCTTTTTGCCCGTCGTGTCAAAATCATGTTAGGTGATAACTAAATGACGCAAAGCCTGTGAATACAAGCTGCAACAAATCTCGAAACCCATTGCCTCATCCGCACTCTTGCAGCTGAACCGAGTTTGAACGAATTGCCTTCGAGACAACTGGCCAGCCGCTCAAGTGCAAGGCAAGGGCCTGACATGATTCGATTTTTTCCATCATTTTGATACAAAGTGGGTGCCCCAAATAATATAGAAATCGGTGCGTTCATAACTGGAAGTTCACTATGGTTTATGATACTTAGAACTATGCTTTCACCAAAGTGAAATTGGAGTTATGAATGTACCAACTATAGTTTATGAATGTTTATGATAGTTTATGATACTTATACTTGTCAACAACTATAGTGTTCAGTTCATGGGGCTTCTAAACCAAGCCTATCCAAGCCTTTCGAACGATGGTGGACGGCAGGCAGCCGTGGCACGAGGCGTGAACGACCTGAGGATCGAGGACTGGATATCCTCTGGTCAACCAAGCCAGTTTGCTATAGAAAATCACCATTTTGAAGAAGTAAAAAGTCAGGTAAATCATGGTAAATCAAAAAAAACATGTATGGGCCATCTATACCATAGCTATGTTAAATTACCAGAATGTATTTTTATGGGGACGGGATGGGATGACTAGGATGACTATGGGATGAGATGACCGATGAGCCATAGTTTCTAGTGCTGGGCAGGTGCTCCAAAATCATCCACCTTTGGGGACAAATAAACCTGGGCTGAAGGGTTCAGCAGCTGCAACCAGCTGCAACCATCCCCACACAGCTGGATGGACAGCTATGAAGTCCATGAACCTTTGCAGAATCCCGCAGGTCGAAGCGAAAAAAATGGTGTTCCGGGCCATCTAAGATTGGCCAAACTGAGATGGTCACAGGATTCTGCCATAGCGATAGGGCATTGCACCAGACCGGAACTGCCAGGAAGTCAATGTGGCAGTGCCAGGGCCAAGGGAGGTTCGCTTGAAGGTCCCTGGATGCTGGATGGATGTGCATCACCACCAACACAGGGGATGACTTGGGGAGATTCGAGCTATCTCCAGCTGGGCGGGTAGAGAACCAGACGTGTGGGGATAGTGAGAGACCTTCCAAACGGAAATTGCAGGGGGTTCTATAAATGGGTGGTTGGGTGGTACCTCCAATACCTGGTGTACAATGGAAAATCCATCTATAAATGGATACGATGGATGATCAATGGGGGTAATTCCATTTTAGGAAACCTCCATTTAGGTACTTCAGTCCATGATTTTGGTGTTTCCTATTGGCTTTGTAACCAGGCGAGGATGTTTGTTGAGGCGATGATTTGGTGATTCCGGATGGTTCCGACGCTCGCAGGTGATGAGCAATGCTCTGTGTCACACAGACATCTACACGCCCCTCGGATTCGGCGCATGTGGAATCCCAAGATCCCCCAAATCACAGCCACTGAGCTGGAGCTTCCCAGCTCATTGGTTTTTTTGCCCGATTGGTCAGATAGAATCCCAAGATTTTTTTGCATTTCAGGATCATATTCTTATCCTTGAATATCTGGTGCAGAGATGATTTGACTTCTTTGTTGTTAGGGGGATGTACTGTACCGATTTCAATCTTGACAACTTGGAGTTGTTAAGATTTGTTTCTTGACGGATTGACCTATTGAACATCGTGATTTTCCGAATTTTCCATGGTTTTTTGTATGTTTCCCAGAGGGTCAATCAGATAAATCATCATCATCTGGGCCAAAAAAGTTGTGGATTTCCGGCCCACTTCCCCCCAGCAGATCCAACGTGAGGCTCTCCGGCGCCGATCCCGAAGGGCTGTTCCCCAGCACCTGAGCGTCACGCTGGGAGCTGGGGAGGTGACTTTTTTGGGGGATTCGATGGGGCAAAACATGGGAACTTGGAGATTTTTATAGATTTCTATGGGGATTCTATGGTGAAATATATGGGTTCTATGGGAAATATCCAGGAAATGGAGATTTTCCATAGATTTTCGATATAGCTGATGTGAGATATGTGAGAATGGGTACCTGGAACCCAAAACCAACTTTAGTAGTGGCAAGTTCTGAGTTAGATTGGGAGAGTTTGATGGGTGTAAAATTGGATCCCTTCCCAGGAATAATCCCACCTACTATGAAAAGGAGGTTTGAACATGGTCAGAACCTTTGCGAATGGGCGTGTGTATGATATATATATGTTTTGCACATCAATATGAATTACCTCCAGGATGCAAACATGAATAGATCCAATACATGGCACCAGGGTTTCTAGGATTCTAGGGGGATTGCAACATTTCCATCAATCGAAAATGTTTTTTCCAGTTGGTTTAGAAACCAATCCAACTGTTTATCTCGAGGGCGAAGCTATGTAAACACCTTGGTTGAATCTTTGATCATTTCATCTTGGGGCCCAGTAACCGAGAGTATTTGATATGATTGGGGGATGAGATTAAGAAGGGGAACCACCCCAGGCAATGTAATCTGTCGTTTCCGATAAAGAGATTGCAAGGCATAGATCATCTTCCCATAATTCCACAGAAATGTTTTTGTCTTTTTTAAGATTTATTTTTTAACAGGCAATTCTTCCATAGACATGGAGATTTAATATTAAATGTCAAGTTTTCTTATAATGTGATAGACCCCAATAGTAAGCCTAGCATGTGGGGACGAGCTTTACCACCCATTGATGGAAATATAGGGGATGGTTTATGATTGGGTCAGATTAGATCGTTTTCCTATCACAGGCTCCATGTAGTTCAGAAACGTTTCATTGCCATAGTCAAGGGATTGGCTTAAGGGAAAAATTGCAGGAAAGCCCCATATTTCATGCCCAGAGGCTCCATGTATGGAATACTTATCTACATTTGAGCTATTTTTGGGGTAAATGTAGGTAAATATTCCATACATGGAGCATCTGGGATGGGAAATGGGAAAATCTTTGGTTTCCAATCCATTGCCGAAGCGGCTTAAGCGGCCTGAAGGCATCCTGGGACACGAAGCCGGTGCCATCGTGGAGAGCATCGGCGAGGGCGTGACCAGTGGTCCGGCAGATGCCAAGATGTGGTTAGGTCTAAACTTCTAAACTATGATTACCCTCTGGTAAACTAACATAGCCATGGAAAAACACCATTTTTAATAGGTAAACCATCTATTTCTATGGGCCATTTCCCATGGCTATGTTAAATAACCAGATGGTATAACTTCCAGCCAGCCACAGGGACATGTCCATTTTCTGTCAGTGCTGTGGCTAACTTGGAAATTGGTCTATTCTATGAGAAATGGATAGAAATGGTAGGTTTTGACCCATGAAAATTGACCAACGTTGTATGTTCAACATGGTCGGGCCACATGCTTTCCGTATGTCTCAGGCTTCCATCCAGTATCATCACTGGAATCATCACCGCTTAAAAGGGAGGCTTCAACCAGGAAATGGGAGACCTGGGCTTAGCTGGGCTTAGCTGGGCCGTATGAAGCACCAACAACCGATTCAAAGGTGAATCTTGACTATCAATTGGATCCATTATTGATACCAATGAATATTGACTCTTCATAATTTGGATCTATCAATTCAAATTATGCCCACTACGAGCTACGACCCAATCGACCATAATTTCTGATGTCTAACCCACCATTTCTGATGGTGAAACCCCCATTGATGTGTAATCCACCATGTTTGATGACAAACATCCCAACTGACGAACTCATTTTTTTCCAGAGGGGTAGGCTCAACCACCAACCAGGTGCATTATAAGTACCATAAACCATACGTGTTGGGAATGTCATCATCCCAAGTGACCAAGATCTCAACAGTTCTGACACTTCACTCACTGGCCCTGAGGTGTGAAAGTTGGAGACCACGTAATTCCTTGCTACACCCCTCAGTGCGGTGAACCTGCACCTGGGCCGGGAATTTAAGCTCGTTTCCATGGGAAATCCATGGAAGTCCCATGTATCAGCCATGGTTCTGTGATAGCAACCACCAAAGAGCTAGAAACGTAGTGACGTCACTATTTCAGATGATGTTCGTAGGAAATTTGATTTGATAGTTCCATCTTTCTTCGGGTTGCTTCTTCAAGATTTTGTGGTGCGGGTCGGGTCCCTTCATTACTGTTTATCCTTTCAGATAGGGAGGTAATCCAGCACCGCATTTTTCGGGATCCAGATATCTAGGCATCGAGGTTATCCAACACCAGTTGTGGCTCTTCTTTTGCCTAGCCAGGCCTTAGGAAAAACGTCCCGTTGGGCCTAGGAATGCATCTTCTGCTTCCCTCCACGTGGCCTCTTGGATTAGCGTTCCGCACACCTTTTGGATCGATAGATTGATGGTAAAAAGTTGTAGGTCTGAAGGCCACACATGCTTATAGTATCATATAGTTGCCCCCAAAAAGGTAAACCATTAAACTAAACTGGTACGAAAACTGGGATGATGAACTTTGCTACATTTTTTTTCTCTATATGGGTTTCTTTCTAAACCTATAGTATAAGCCCCTTTTTTGGGTTGCTATATATCTATAGGCCCATAGATGCACTCATACAATCACCGGGAAGATGAACCCGAGCCACGAAGCCGCTCCGTGGAGGAAAGCGCACCAACTTGTGCCCCAAGATCCGTGGGACACAAGGCGTTGAGCCGGCGTTGTTTCGGGACGTTTCGGGGCACCTATAGTGGGCAGGGGGTGGAGTTTGGTGAAAGGGTTGACCTATCAGTGATGATTTTCGTAGTGATGAATACACAACAATTGCAAGCAGTTGTTATGACTCTGGTACTTCCCGTAGTTCCCGTGGCTCGCGGGTCCTTTTGGCAAACTCTTTTTGATCCAACGAGTTTCCATCGGGGAACGATGCCATGCTTGGATGTGCATCGCACTGCTCAATAATAACCATCAATATCGCCCATGTATCATTGGTATAACCGGGTTATCGCGTAGTATACACACACATATATATATATTTTGACATCTATTGTGTATCCCATACATATGTATATATATATATATACATTCTTACATGTATGTGTACTTATATGTATATGTACATATGGGATATATTCCATGTTGGTGCTACCCCACTCCCCCTTAGCATCGTCCAGGCAAGGGCGTGATGCCGGATGGCACCAGCCGCTTCACGGATGCCGAGGGCAAGACCATCTGGTGCGCTGGGCGATTTTGGGCCCCCAAGTTCTATGGCTTTACATGTGAAATGCACCTGAAAATCATTGGATCCAAACACTCGAAATTCGCAAGAATTCGATATGACCGTGGTTCCGAAGCAGTCATTTTTCGTGAATCTTTAGTGATACCAACCTGTCCATTCTGAATTTTAGAGGCGTTTTCCAGATCAGATCAGCATCCTCATGGTCTCTTCCAGCCATGGAGGAATGATGTGGTGTGCCACCCACATATTGGTCCTACGGGAGGCACTTCATGGGTTGCTCCACCTTCTCGGAGTACACCGTGGTGGCGGACATCTCCTGTGCAAAGGCCGGGAATGGCTAGGAATACCCACGGAGGGGGGATAGTAGCCCCATTTTGTGGCACATGTTCATAGGGAAAGTGGATGAACATGGTCCTGAAGCACTGGAGTTACTAGGGCTACTCTGTTTTGGGGTAAATCCATTGGAAACAACGAACGAATTTAGGGAGACCATCGCCGAAATCATGTGGATTTTGGGGTCTTCGAGCACATGGGGACGGACGGTGATAATCCTGAGTGCTTCAGGTGTCTCCTACGGCTCCTCTGGATGCGACTTGGCTTTCACTTGGTTTTCGTGACTACTTGGAATACATGTCAAGTAGCATAGCTTTCATCTCGCTTCCCCATTCAATCTTGGGGCGTGCCCTTTGAACTTTACTCCTTGAGGGATCCTGCTGGAATGATCGTCTCACGATCTTTATTGCTGATCCTCTTCCTGTAGAGACTCTGCGCTTGCTGAAGACGAGGTTTGCTCCCTGCTTGGTTGTGGCGTGGCGCCTCTTGGCTTCAAAAGATACTAGCACTTTTTGCTTAAGACTTTGCAATTTTCGTGGGTTTTCGTGTTCATCGTGGGATTTCTCCTGTTTTATTTGTGGCTTTCAAGATGCGAACGTATCACTTCAACGATCTTAAACGGCCCTGTTTCAAGAATTTTCAAGATGTCCAACCTTCAAATCTTATCAAATCTTCCAAACTGCTTCGAAATCCAGCTCCAAAGCTCCATCTTTGACATTCTTTGACATCCAGCTGGGCACTTGAGCCTCGTTAGGACCGGCTTGGGTGCCGTGTGGAACACCTGCGACGTGGAGGGTGGCAGCTCCGCAGCTGTCTTCGGGCTGGGCGCCGTGGGGCTCTCCGTGATCCAAGGAGCGACGCAGCGCAGGGCGCCATGGGGCTTAAAGCGTGGTTGATGATGGTTGATGATATGGAGGATAGATCATGGGTGATTCATGGTTCATAGTAATGATTTATGGACATTAATGATGATTAATAATGGTGATTAATGGATGACTAATGGTGATTAATGGTGATTAATGGTGATTAATGGATGACTAATGGTGATTAATGGTGATTAATGGATGACTAATGGTGATTAATGGTGATTAATGGATGACTAATGGTGATTAATGGCGATTAATGGATGACTAATGGTGATTAATGGCGATTAATGGATGACTAATGGTGATTAATGGTGATTAATGGTGATTAATAGTGATTAATAGTGATTAATGGTGATTAATGGTGATTAATGGTGATTAATGGTGATTAATGGTGATTAATGGTGATTAATGGTGATTAATGGTGATTAATGGTGATTAATGGTGATTAATGGTG
>Ga0126342_10007933_pt1 | contig 18979 bp, 12 predicted proteins | sample Cyp1metagenome_FD_92528 | JGI IMG/M metagenome (GOLD analysis project Ga0126342, IMG submission 92528) | Coral microbial communities from Lord Howe Island, Old Settlement Bay, Australia - Cyphastrea 1 metagenome | ecosystem: Host-associated > Invertebrates > Cnidaria > Coral ... | reverse complement strand
CACCTACCGGCAAACTTCATTTTTTTCCATTCTGGAAATCTAATCCGACATGAAAGTTCTTTCTTTTCAGCTCGCAAATCTGGAGAAAATTTAGAAACAATGTTTTTCAATTTCGCAAATCTGGACGAAATTGACAGCTCATTATTTTCCTTTGCGTTTTCGTACTTTATTTGAACTCTAGCAATCTGGTTGAATGATGTTAGATCTGGAAATGTCACTTTTTAAGATACCAGGTTCAAAACAACAACTTTTCAAAATGATAACCAAACAACATCAAACAACGAATAAACAACGGCAGAAAAATGAAAACAACATGACTTTCAGAATGAAACAAAAACATTAAGACAATGAACAACCTGTTTTAGTATAAATCAGATCCAGGCCGCCGTTGGAACTTGTAAATGTATATGGGTGTATATGGATGTCTATGGGGATGTAATGAAGATATAATGGTGATTTATTGCATTTGTTGATTACTAGCTGGGAAATCCTCGAACTCAATGTGCATTTAAATGGCCAAATGATCAAACTAAATGGTGGGTTTTCCACTGCCATGTTTGATTTTGATTATATACTCGAGGGTAATGGGGACATAGTGTTGTCACCAATGTGGGAAAATATATAGTATGTTAGAATTAGATGGCAAACTGAAACTGTTTATGAATCCCCACAATTAATGGGGACAATATGCGCACATAGTTTTGGGATTGTTTTTGGGGTGTAATGTAGTGATGAAATACAACATCAATGGGGATATACTTGTCAATGATATTAGGAGCATAGTTATCAACCTCCAAAGTGGATGCTTTGAGACAGTACTCGAGACACACTTCTGATCAATTTAGCGTGTCAGTTTTGGAGTTTTTTTTTTTTTTTTAATACTGTACAGGGTACTGTACCCGAAATCCAGTGGTTTAGACAATTGTCTTGCCCATTGAACACGACAACGCACGTTGTTGTAAACCCAATGCCACACCATACACCAATGACCCAATGACTTGCCCCTATGGGTTAAGAACCATATCCAAGAAACGATCAACAAAGGGGTTTATGCTTTTGGTTTCACCACATTATATTGTAACCATGGAGGCAACCATCTTTCCTCATGATTGTAACTTGGGGGGTATATTTTTTTTGATCCAGCAAGGGTGCATCTGTGCCCATGAGGGGATTAAGTATTACAGGGCTAGAGAATAGGGCCTTGAATAGGAAAAAAAATACTAGAAACAGGGAATTAAATAGACTGGCATTTTCCAGCAGATTTTAGTGAGTCAACGCTGCGAGGACCAGTCCTTCCCCATTGCAAGCCGAGTTCATCCAGAGCTGGCGGCCAAAGGTGCCTACAACGACTTTGAACAGTGAAACCCTGAGGGTACTGCGTTGAATGCAGGGGCTGGAATCCTCAGTGGTTTGCTGAGTTTCATGTTGAGCTTGAAGCATCAGCTGCATTTTGGGAGATGATATTCCCATGGTGATCTGTTTTCATCAACACACACACAGACACACAGGTACACCTGGCAAGACATCGTCGATGTGGTGAAGAGCCTTGGTTCAAGACCTGGATGTTCCCTATGTTTGATGGTTTCCATATGTTTCCATCACTTTTACATCTTTTACTTGGAGCCTTTCATTTCCCAATTTCTTTTGCTGAAACTCCCACACCAGGCATGCACGGCTGCGCGGAATCCGTGTGATTCCGGAGTTCGACATGCCGGGACACACTTCAGCCTGGAGGACGCCATATGCGGTACCCCGGGACCCCGGACTGGATGGTTTCATGAAGATGACTGATGACATCTGATGACCAATCTTGTGGGTCCATTGTGACAATGGGCGATGTATAGAGAGTCAATGATTTCTTTGCCTGATCAGTGAACAACTGTACTTGCAACTGATTGGAACAGAGCCTGCTTTTGCCGTCCCTTTGTTTGAACAGATATCATTGGCCTTGTGCTCGCAGCGGTGCTGCGTCAGTCATGCAGGAAATCGCATCCTGAAATTTTTGCTGAAGGCGGGTGATTGACTGAGTGTTGGAGACAGGGATTAGAATATGGAAGGACACTGAAGTCCTATAATTCAACACAATTCATTGTTTTCTCTTTTGCACTTAACTCCCAGCTGCTGACAAAGGACACAAATAACCTGAATAACCATGGGGTCAGCTGCCAGGATGCTTGACGGAGTCTTCTCGAGGCGCTTTTGACCCTGCAAAGAATGAGACCTTCGACTTCCTCCAGGCCTTGCAGACATTCAAGTCGACAGGGTGTAGAAATGGATGGTTCAATGGTTGATTCTCATGCCAAAATTGAGCTGGTCAACAGCCTGTTGGGGTTGTTGGGGTTCACAGGAAAGACGAGTTTTCAAAACTTACACTGTTGCGCCTGTTCCCTCCTTTTTTTCAGGCGAAGGCTTCCCGACAACTGGCTGGTGGTTTCTACCTCATGAACATTTTCGATCCCAAGAAACGGTACGAGGAATTCCAAGATCAGCTCAAGTCCTTACGAGCAAATACGAGCAATGATCAGCTCCAGCAAGGCCACCTTGAAAGACTGGGCCGAGATCTTCCCAGATCTCTTTCTGCACCTGGGCAGCGATGAAGTGCCCAGCGGCTGCTGGAACAACAGCAAGGATTTGGCATGGATGAGCCCTGGCAGCGGCAGAGAAGTTGGATGTTTGAGGTTTTGTGGATGAAGTCTGCGAGATAATTATGATGATAAGACCACAAGATACCAAGTAAATTAAGCTTTGGTTCCTCTGTGTACCAGACGAGTCAACGTGGTTCAAGAGTCACAGCTGAAGGAAGACAATGGGCTTCGCCAACACCAGTGAAGTCGTCGCCTTAATTTGCATCAGAAGTACGCGGCAGGTGGCACTGCTGCATTGCTGTTTGGATGATTATGATGTATATGGATGTATATGGTGCATATGATGCATGTCAACAGCGCTGGAAGTCAGGTTTTCAACTACTTTGTGAATCGCATGGCTGCAATCAGCACCAAGTTGGGACGGCAAACAATTTTTTGGGATGAGCCTTGGACAAGAAATGAGACGGGCACCTCAAGCCTCATCAAGCCTCAAGTCTGAACCATGAAAAACATCGGCTTGCGGGTCTGAGGAGGCGTTCTTGTCTGCGAAGCCGCCTCAGGCCAGATCGAAGTTCTAGGGTCCTGGTACTCGCTCCTACTCTTAGTATCTCTTAGCTGGAAAGTTTGGTGTGCTTATATCATGGGACTTTAAATTGGCAGATCATTGGCCAGACAGGACGCAGTGATCCAGAACTGGCATGATGCCTCCCTTATGCAGAAGATCGTCGATGCTGGTGGCTCCGTTGAAGTTGCGTCAACATGTCTTCAAAATGGGCTGACAGACACACTAGACAAATGTGTGGATGAGGGGTGACTTTTGCATGGGACATGGAAAGATATGCCAAGTATGGATGTTTGTCATCCCAAGGTTACAGAGCCATTTTCTCGTCGAATGGTGGCTACACACATGGCACCTCGGTGGCATAGCTGCAACATGGAACTGCTGGAAGTGATGATGTCCGAGGATGGTATCTTGATGGCTTAGCAGCAACGTGGGACAACATGTATGTCGCTTGGCCGCCAAGGGAGATCTGGCTCGTCTTCAAGACCAGCGTCACTCCCTTTTTTTGAAAGCTGTTTCATAAAGCTGGCTTTTTTGGAGATGTATGCTTTATAGATCTTTATAGAATCTCGGCTTTCATGCTGATTTTAAGGGCCCCTCAGGTTACAGGCCCCATTTCCTCACTTCTGCCATGATGGATTGGTTTCATTTGACTGACATTCGGTGACAGGTGCTGGAACCCTTGACCAACATCAGCGCGGACAAAGAGAAGCTGGTGCTGGGAGGTGAGGGCTGCATGTGGGGCGAAGGCGTTGAATCCTGACTGAGAGCATCAGAGGGGTGGTGCAACATGGTGCAACGGGTATGAGGCGATGATTTAAAATTTAGTGTATAGCACGCTGAATCGCTTAGGCAGTTCCCCCCATTCAAATGAGATTTCTAGATACTTGAGAACATAATCTCTCTCTCTCTCTCTCTACTTGTATGTTGTCAATTTACATTCACCCTACACACCACAGTGCCCACTCGTGCGCCCCTTTTTGGAAATTCCCAAGAGAATGCGAACAAGCCTTTGCTGCCACCCACGGTCAGGGCAAAGGTAGGACTTTTGTTTGGTCAGAAAAATAATGGTGGTATAGGCATCAATGATTGGATGCTACGACACTCAGATACTTGAACTGTTTAAGAAGATCTGATTTGAACGTGACTGTGCCAGATCGTCTGCAACAACGTTCGACATCATGCTGCAAATGGAACACATCCACTAAAGTCTGGAATGATGAACTGAACATTTAACTATCGAAACGATCCAAACAATGTTGCAGTGCCAGCGCAAGCTGCCCTCAGAGTTTGAACCGAGATTTACAGTCCACATGGGACAAGATGTCCCATGATGTCCCCATCTTCGGATGGCAACACTCCATGGGTTCCTATCAAAAGTTCCTCAATTTTGAGCCCAGCAAAATCAGCTTCAAAGTTCGAAACCAAAATCATCAAAATTCAAACAGCCAATTCTTGTTGGATTCCTGATCCGAACTGGATTCCGAACTGGATTCCGAACTGTCTATCCGAGGATCCATCAGATTTGGAATTCACCGTGTGGCCACGCCTGGCTGCCATCGCGGAGCGCCTGTGGAGTGACCGCAGCGTGAATTCCACGGTGGAGGCGCAACCCAGGCTGGAGATCTTCAGGTGCGCGTGCGCGGTAGCATGGTCTGAGAGAAAAACATAGAAACACCGGGGTACATATGAAATCATGTGAAACATCTATGAACATATGGGAACTGATATAAAACTGTTTGAATTGGAAGGGGATTTGGAAGAGAACATTGGACATGGAGACGTTGAAGTTGACCATACTTGCCCCATTTTTGCACTCATCTGGTTTCAACACGTTTCAACACGTTTCAAGAATTTGTAGCGCAGGTGCCAACTACTGGCCAGAGGCGTCCACAGTGGTGTGGTGGGGGGCAACGGTCGTTCACCACCTCCTGGCCCCGGGTCATGCACCCAGCCTGGCAAGACGGAGGCCGAAGGGCCGAAGGGATGTCGCCATGTGCCCATTTTTGGGCCACCATATCTATCCTTATAAAATAGATCCTTATAGAACTGTACCTTGTAGAACCAGAATGAAGACTATATCATACTGTATCATCATTTAAATTACGTATTTATATTCTCACACATACTGTATCTATGTTCTATAACTACTAGTATAACCATAAAGCTTGTCAGCTCACTTCTTTGCTTTTTGATGTATGTGATCCCATGGTGCGGAACTCGCAGTGAAGTGCTCTTCCGTAGCGCTGTTTTTGCGCATTTTGTCCCTCAAGCACTGCTTCATTAAAGTCAGACATGTGGACTTGCGATGAAATGCCGACCTTTCATGCCCAACGGGATTGAACTATATTGAAACGTACCACAAAAAGATGTCCAAACCGAGAGTCGCTCCTGGTGAGGAGCAGCTCTTCGTGTAAGATTGAAGCATGACACGGCGACAAGGACAGAAATGGTCAGGAAGTGTCTGGAAACTATTAAGATTGGACACATAGGTGATGTCAAGATAAGTCGCTTGACACCAATCTGGGTTCTTCACAGGTCCATTTCGACAGATTCACACAATTCTTTTTTTGTCGGTGCTGACAGGAGACTGGATTGCAGCCCATGTCGCATTTGATGTTATCGCCAGCGCTGAAAAAGACTTGCCGCGTTGGTTGAAACAAGGAACAGGTCAAGATCACAGGTCATTGCAAACAGGCCATGTCGAAATGGAACATGGCTTGAGGGGCGCAAGCAAGGAATTGAGTATATATAGTAGGAGATATAGCCATCAGAGACTGAGAGAGACTGCGAATGAACAATGATCATGCACAATAGTGAAATATGTATCAATATTAATATGTCATATACTTCTGGAATCCTGGAAAAACCAGCAAGTTCGAGAGGCAGTGGCTGCGGTTGTTCATTGGAAAGTAGACTTCCATCTAAAGCTATTATATCTACGGCTGACATGAGTCCTCATTCAGCAATCACTAGTAGTTCTTTGCCAGTGTGCAACAATGTGTGGACTGTGAGCCAAGCGGAGGCCTCCACAAGCCACGGGAAACGTGGAGGCATTTGGTTGTTGGGAACGGCGCAGTTGATCCCAGGCTGTAGATGGCTGTAGATGGCTGAACCAGGCTGCAGGATTCCAAACCCTTGGGGCCAACCTTGGGGAGACGAGCTTTGGCAGGATGAGTTTTTCCGACTGACCGGAATAAGGCACGTCTACGACTTCGGGGAGTTGAGAGAATGGGACGGTTGAGAGAATGGATAGGTACCATAAACGCAATGGGCCTGCTGGTTTAGACGCCTTCCTGGCCTCGCTTGGCAACTGCTGCGGTGCCATGGAGGAAGTTCCTATATTTGATCGTATTTTCTTTCTGATTAGCACATACCAGAAGGACATCCATCGGCCAGCGGAGATCGCAACTTAGACCGTTCCGAGGAATCCAACATGAGAAACAAGACCTTTTCCTGTCCATTACCCACTCCAATTTTTATAGTAACTATATATATATAGAGCAGTTTACATCTAGAAAACTGGGTTCCCCATAAACTGGCTATTATATGTATATATATATAAATACAGTATATATATATATCTCATATGTATTATATATGTATATATATTATATATATATATTATATATATATTCTCTCATTATACAAACAGGTTGTCCCTTGATGTCGATGCAACCATCAGGCCTGAGCCAGTGGTTGTGCCCAAGCGGGAGAAGCCGCGTGCTGTGCCTGGGCGATGCATTTGTGGATGGTGCCATCTTCCAACAGCTTCATTATCAATTGTAGATGATTATTTATACGTAGATTATAGAATCTTGAATTATAGATTATAATCGTTTATAATCTATATCTGGTTTCCTTTGACTAGTGATGGTGAAGCGTTGACCATCCTTCTACAGCATTTTTAAGCGACGGACACGCGAAACAGAGATCATGGGTCATGACGGTCATGCCTTTCCCCATGGGATTTTCGGCCGTGGCGACACTTTCGCCATCTTTCGCCACTGTCACTCAAGCCTTGAACCCTGAGGTGGAGCCCAAGCCCAAGGCCAGCTTCAAGGAACGCCCCAGCCTCAGTAGCCTCAGTAGCCTCAGCAGCCTCAGCTGCTGCCCATGCCGTGGCTGCCTTGGGTCAGGGGTGGTGAAGGACCTCCTGGATAGGCCAACAGCTGAGTTCTTCACTTCCGTGTGGCTGTGATGGTCTGGTTGGATTCCACTTGACTTGTGTCTGTAGCATTGAGCCAAGAAAATGACTCAGAGTCATCATTTCCATTTTGGAAGCTCTCAGTGACTCAGATTCCACTCAGCAACAAGCCATGGCTTCAACCTTGTAGCAGCATTTTCTTTTTACAGCAAATTCAAATGATGTTTGTTACACAGGAGAAGAAAACATCTTGACAAATCCAGAAATATCTTGGATTGGAAAATCATGCCATGGTGAAGCGCCGTAAGACTGCGGCCAAAGAGCCGCAAGGCAGCGTGGAGGTCCGGATTTAAAGCCCTTGCCGGTTTGCTGAATCTGCGGCGAAAGATATCGCCAGTAGCCTGCTCTTCAACATTTTTTTATGGGAGAAAAATGCAGTTTATGCAAGCGTGGGTTGCAGCATGATGTGAGAATTGGATGGAACTTCGTTTGCCGGACACATACATGCAGAAGACTATGACTTCAACCACGTAGTTGTCAGCGTCTTCTCCGGGTGAAATTGGACCCAATGTAGAACTTGGAGGCATTGCGGCATTTCCCTTCACTGCATGTTCTTCCCTCAGTCCGGCCGATCACGTGACGCAGGAATCTACACCAGGCGAAGCCACAAAGAGTGCAACCGAGGCCGCAGGCCGCTGTCTCCAAATGTCTCCAACTTTGTTGGGTGTTGCTAGGTTGAGTTGCTGATAAATCATGGCAGAATTGCAGAGTTTGGAATCCCGGAAGCCACAGGGAAAGCCAAGAAGAAAACGAAAAATAAACTCAAGCTGTCAATGAAGGCAAGACTGTTGCAGATGCTTGTGGCTGAACATCTTGTCATTTTGCGTGGCGTAATCTCAAACCACATTTATATATTTTAGGAATGTGGATGTGCCCAGAGCCAACATTTACTGTCCTTGATGATTTGCTTACATACCGTGGCTTCTTAATACGAAAACAGAGCATTTCAGAGGCAAAGACGGCAAAGACAAAGCCAAAACAGGAGGCTGGGATTGGACCTGAGAATTTATGAGGGTAACTTTGGCTTATGAACTTATGACATCTTATGACCATGCATAAGGAGGACACTTTGAATTTCATATGACAAGCCTAGCATGGCCTAGCAGTGACCTTTGCCCTTTCGGATGAGCTTTGACAGGCGCCAGCCTTTTGTAAAGAGGTGATGGAGGTTCTGAAACAGCTTTCAGATCCCCAGTCCAGAGGTGGGCCCGCCACAGTTTCATCTCATTTTCATTCCCTAAGACTATTTTGTTCCTTGACTAAGACTGACTAAGATTCAAGCTGCAGATCTTGAAGCATCTTGAGACTTGAGACACCTTGAGGTCAGTCTGTCCGATTCTGTCCGCTAGGAACATTGTCGGATCGCCTCAATCCATCACATCCATGCTTTGACAAGAAGCTCAAGGCTGGCTGGAAAGGCTTCTCCAAGAAGGATTCTAGGCTGATGAAGCGGCTAGATGGGCCAAAGGTGGGGTACGAATCAACCCACAATTGGTCATTTTTAGATATTTTTAGTATTCTTTAGTACTATAAACCATCTGTTCCATGCCCGGGTGATTATCCTGAAACATCCTGACGGTTTGGTGGTTCATCATCTCTCTCAGCCTCAGGAGCGAGCCGCCATCGTAGAGTGCGACCAGAAAAAGATGAACGCATCAGCCTCGGGGTAGTGGTCAGACTGGTTTAGCGACTTTAAACTCTTTTGACTTCGGGTCTTCATGGCATCATTTCAACTCTGATGCCCACATTGACATGGCTTTTTGCTGGGCTACGCTTGAGTTGGTTGCTCTCCGGCATTTTCAAGCTGTAAGGCAAGCGTCAGCGCAGTGGTATCTATCGAGCATCCTTTTGATGCCAACGATGACGATCACTGCGAGACCGCACCGGAAGCTTACCGGGATGTTGCTCCTATCTTACATCACATTGCTGCCTGGCAGATAACGGCTTGTGCACGGGGACGTGGTTATGAGCGGGTGTAAAAGTCAGTATAAAACAGAAGGCTTCGGAGCAACGGAGGACGATTAGACCCATGCCCAACAGATTTATGCTAGCCGTTACTTCAATGACTGCTCAATGGCGCTTCACCACTGGAAAGAAGCCGAGAGAAAGTTGTTTTGATCACTTTTTGTTGCTGCTATAACCCAAATCCATCCAGATTCACTGGTTCATCAAACTCCCCATGTATGCTCCATTTAATGGCCATAAACTGGATGTACCTCCGCAATTTTTGGGTCCAGAACGGTGCGACCGTTGTGGGCTAAGCGAAAAAAAAACCATCCGAAGCCATGGACAAACAGTACGAGAAGGTCGCTGAGGCGGCCATGGCAGACCTTGAGGGCGGCATGTGTTGGCCGGTGGAGTGGTTCAAGGAAGACCTGTTGGAGCCTCAGGAGATGTGGGGAGATGTGGATGGAACATGGATATTGGAAAACAGAATCTGTTAAAGGGAGGATTTCCACCATGTTTCCATTTATTTTTTGCATATTTTCACCATCAAACCGGTCTGTAAACGCAGTTGTTCGACTTTGTGAAGGAGAACATCTGAGGCCAACAGAAAGCAAAGATGGTTCTGCAATGGACATGCTTGCAGTGAGCTTAGTGGAAAAGTGACAGTGTTGATTGTTGGCCTTTCTTTGCATGTCTTCCAATGTCTACCCGGGTTGTCATCGGACTAGTGAGCGAGTAGGTTTTGACAGTTACTTGAGTAATTGATTTGACCATGACGCGTGGGGAAAGTTGTCGTTTCTGAGATCGAGAAGACCATCAATCGGTCATATCACGTGCCCAAGATGATGGATCCCTACGTCAAGTCGCAGTCGCAGGTGCGCTCTGCAGGAAACACTTCAAAGGATTTCAACTCCGTTCATACCGCAGAACCTAGGGTCAACAGTCTGAAGTCAAGGTTTCCCCATCCCATGACCTTTATATTTTGGAACTCGAATTTGCTGGGCCAGGACGTTCTTGAGATTCCAAAGCCAGATACGCCTGCGAAGATGAATATCCTAGCATTCTCTGACAGCATGGGCTACTGCAAGAACTTGTTCGCAAACGTTCCGGAAGGAAGAATTAGCATGAAAAAGGTAGTGGAGAACTACCACACTCTCACACAAGAGGATGTGAAGAGATTGGTCACAGAACCCAAAAAGGGTTGGGACATGGTAATCTTTGCCGTTGGCTGCGATCCACCTAGAAGCAACAGTATCGATGATGTCATCGAGCAGAACACCGTGATCTCCAGACTGTGCCTTGTCAGCTATTTTGGAGCACCAGCCAAAAGCCTCAAGCAGTTGCTACCTCTATCGGATGAGTTTGGACGATGTTTAATATGTGTTTTTTTTTAGGGATTCAAATTGGCAACCTTCAAAATTAGATGGTCAATACTGACATTGACCAAACTCTAGGGGTCCCCACTCCCTCAAAATTTGGTCCCTAGTCCATGTCGACTCCACCAACACGACGTCAAAGGTACTTTTGGTTGGCCTATGAAATTCAGAGATCTGAGAATGCTCGAAAGATTTTCTGCCTCGTCCGTGGACTGTTCCACGAGGACACCAAGACCCATATGAAGGCACACAGAATGGGTCTTCAGTGTTAGAGGGTCGTAGGTTGATGGTCATTGCATACCGAAAAAAACGAAGTAATGTGGATGATGGAGGCTAGCTTCTCCAAAATGTGGCCTGGAAATCCCCTTGCAGGCTGGTCTGGGCATCACAGTTTGTGGCACCTTGTTCGGCATGACCAACACGCTGCGACAGGCCAGGATTTGACTGTTGATCACAGTCTGGGAAATAAACAACAAACAAAGAAAGTTCAAGGTGACCGTTTTGGACCTTCTATATGCACCCATGGATTCACGAAAAAGGCCAGTTTTTTGGCGTCATTTTTTCCCAGTTTTTTGAGAAGTATTTGTGGTCATGGCTGTTGGAACACATTTTGAGGAGCTGGAAGGTGTCGACCTGCACTTCTGTGACACAGAGTGGCTTCGGCACAGATTCATCTCTATGGACACAGCGTTCTTCACTTGGGGAAGTGCTGGGTAGACAGTCGGACATTGAGTCCATGTGACTAACCAATGATTGAATATGATTAACTGATGACATAGTGAAAGGGGATCGGACGTGCTGTGCTTCCGAGGTACTTCCTGCATGAGGAGAGTCCTTTGTGGGTTCAAATTGCCGCGGAAGCATTTCGGGACTCCACCTTCGGAATGATCGATGTGCGTATCCTCGAATCTGGCAGGCTGGTTGTGGGCGGTAAGGAGGGATTGTTCTGCTTTCCATGCGAATTACTCTTGCGCTCTGTAATGCAGCTTGAAGTCAGAGGCATGCTTCCCCAGTTTGCCTGAAGTTTGATGTCTTTAGGGTATCAATGCAGGTATGTGCAGAAGCGCATCTCCTCCAAGTTGTATCAGGCTGCCAACAAGGACCAATCATGATTTGTCACAAATCTGGGTCAACATTTCATGATCATTTGTGACTCATGCTGGTCGAAGAATGTCAGACTCTCTGTGGTTGAGGTTTCTAGCATATATCCGCGCCAGGAGTTTCCCATGCCAGACAAGGGCGTCATTTGTATTTCCGGAGGAAACGGAGCCCTGGGTTTGGTCATGGGCAACTGGCTCTTGGACAAGGCGCGTTACTTCCAGCCATCCACGTGGCACATGACACAGTGATGCAGGGTTTTGTCCAGCGCAGTTGTCCACTGCCGCTAGGCTGCGGAGCAAGGCAAATCAGGCTTCTCCATCCAATTCCTCTCCAGATCCATGAAGATCTCAGCATTTTGGATGCATTTTGTAGTGCTTTTTGTCCCAGCCGTTGGCTTTTGCTGGACTGAGGGGTTTCAGGGGCTGGAAAGGTGGAGGAGGGATCTGTATCTTTTGGAGATCTGAGGATATGAATATGCCTTTGTGGAAGGACATTGAGGCCAAGGCTGCTAAACTTGGCGTCACTGTGGAGCAAGGACTGCTGCCATGGTTGTTGAAGTTTGGGGATCAACATGCTGACAAACTAGTTTCGCAACGTTTTGCATGTTCCTTGGGTGTTCCTCTTATATGGCATTGGGAAAAAACTGGATCGGACAACAGGTCCATTGATACTCGTATAGTTTGGACCTGTTTGGACCTGGACGTGCTGCGGTTACGTCACAGCAGCTCCAGGAAAGATGGACATGTCCTCCATGGAGGGCTGCTGCAAATTCATTGAGAAGCTGAATGGAGAGCTGTATGGCTTCATCCACTCTGCTGGTGTCTTGCAAGACTCCATGCTGATGAACCTCACCTGGGAGAAATTTGAGACAGTCTTCCAGTCCCTCGGCAACCGGGTGTCACCGTGCCAAACTTCTGGTGGCAATCAGACCTCTTTAAGATGTTTCCCAGTATTTAAAATATTAACAGTATTTTATTCACCAATATCACCAATATCACCATCCCAGTCTCCAGATGTCTCCAGATGTCTCCAGATGTCTCCAGATGTCTCCAGATGTCTCCAGATGTCTCCAGTGCTTCATGGATTGCTCAGGTCGAAGCATCATGCAGCGCTTTTCCTGCACTATGCTCTGGAGCAAAACCCGCAGAAGGACTTCCGATTCATGTGGAATTTCTCTTCGACCTCCGTGTATGGCAACATGGGTCAGCTGAATTACTCTGGATCCAACTCCTTTCTGGATGTGCTGACACGCCATCGCAAGGTACCTCAAACTCGGATGCGTTTACAGGGTTGGAGACTTCCATGATCTTCCATGTCTATCCATTTGTTTATCCATTTGTTCATTGCTGCAGCCATGTCTCGTGCTTCATCTTTGCATGCAAACCAAAAGTTTGAGGATTTCTTTTGTAGAGTGAGCTGCCATGGACAGCGAACATGGACGGTTAATTGGAAAATGTATATATTTGCGAATTTGTGTAGTATGTGTAGTACTTCACCACCTTCAGTCGCCAGTGAGCAGGCGATTGAACGCATGAAGGTTGGTCAGTTGGATGTGCTGAGGCGAAGGGAAGACCATCCCTGGCAATTCAATGGGGTGCCTGGGGTGATGTTGGCATGGCCGCGACCATGACGGATGCCATGCGATTGAGGAGAGGGATCTTCCAATTTCCATGGGCCCATGGGCTGGTCAAACTGGACTGAGGGGTCCACAGGTATAGCTCCTTAGGGTGCCCAAGTTTGACCTAAAGCCAACTGGAATGCATGTTCTCTGATTGGTAGGATGTGCTTTTGGCACTAGCTATCATCAGCTAGTCGCAGTTTTAGTATGTTTTAGTATATCGTATTTGCAGCGCCTTGATGCACGAGGACAATGAACTCGCCCATGCCATACTTTTCCAACAAGGAAGGTCTGTGGCCAGACTGCACAGATTCTGCGGGGATCTCTAGGTGAGCTTGTCACAGGGAAGTGTGGAGTGTTTGATGACACTTTCAGCATAAGGGACACGGAAAGATTTGCCACCTTTTTTCTACTTCATCTATTGACCCCATGAAATGCTCCTGAGATTTCCCAAGAAACCATGGCCTGCCCCTCCTGAGGTATGGCTTGGAGTGTGGTCTGCAGACTGGCTTGGCGTATTTCAGCGTCTTCAAGTTCAACCCGCCAGTGATGATGGGCTCAGTGCAGTATGCCGATGCAGTGCCGGCCTGCTTCCACAGGAACCACTACAGCGAGGCAGGGGAACCACAGTGTGTCTGGGATGGCCTTCAGATGATAGCTGTAAATCAAACAGCTTCTAGCCACTTATCAAAATGCATATGAAAGTCTTGGTGGTAGCTGATATTTTTTAAACTCCCTTCCAGAAAAAAAATGGAAAGCCCTTGGTCGCCTGGGTCATTGATTTATCCATGCCGGACGTGCCACAGATGCAGGTTTGTCCGACACCTCCTGCTCCCACCCTGGAGCGAAAGCACTACTACACCATCTACAGGCGGCAATTTGTAGCTTGTGAGGGATGCTGCAACTATGTGTTAATGCGACATGAAAGGCAATATGAGACCACTGAGACCACTTTTCATTCACTTTTTTGTTAAAGCCGCTCTGGCATTGCGTTTCTCCATGTCTATGTTCCTTTTTGGGGGGTCTGTTGCAAAGAATCGACTTCAGAGATTCTCATCACATCCTTCATTTTGAATGCAGCAAATGTTTTATTTGCTACGGTCAGATACCAGTAGCATTCGAAACCTGATGACAATCCTGAACAAAGACATCCCGGATTTGTTGGATTGCAGGATGTCCAAGGGTCCTCAGATGCTGGATCCAAAAGCCACGCCTTTGGTGTACAATGCCTACGTCAAGGACACTCATTTTCTGAGTTTCAACGGCTGTCATTGTACTGGTACTTGACTCTGAATCATGACTCATACCGTTTTCACTTGCTTTAAGTATGTTTAAGTGCAGTGCAGAAATAGCTGAGATGAGATATGCTTTGTGGACCGATGCCAACTTGCAGCATGATTGTGATCCGGCAGGATGCAGCAGCAAAGTACGAGGAGGAGTGGGGTGACGATTTTCGAAAGTGGTAGAGATACATTTCGGCAGCGCAGAGGTGAGTGGCTTCCAATCGCAGAAAAAAGCAGTGCAGAAGGGGGATGGCCGGTTGGAGAGTTGGTATATCCTGTGATCCATTGGGGACTCTGGAACTCACAGAGGGGATATCTTCCGAAAACAGAAGTAGCAACAACTGCGCTCATTTTTGGTCCGAGGCGACGCTGCTGAGTGTCTTGGAAAGGCAACAGGAGTCTGAGAGCTGTTTTTTTCAATGGCCAGTGGACATCAAGTCATAGGGATGATATAGCCCGCAGACGATCATGAATGGCTGCATGAACCATCAATGGGATGATTTTGAAGCCATTGGTCCATGGGCAGTGCCAGGGGTCCATGCCCAGGTAAGGCTCCCAAAAAGCTGCGAATCTACGATCCCTTTTACTGTGCGGGAAGTGTGGTGAAACACCTCACGGAGTTGGGCTTCCCCCAAGTCTACAACAAGTGCGAGGATTGCGGTAGTCAGATTGGGATGGCACCACCTGCGACGAGTATAGAGTATATCAAATTACATGAACGGCCATAAATATGAATAAATCATAAAAGTACCTAAATACACAATATGTATACACAGAATGATACAATATATATATATAGTTTAATATTATATTATATATATACATATTATACACATGTACTTATACATATGACATAGCAAGGTCCATACTCCATACCAGACCCATTCGCCCATCCTTCGTTCAACGTAAATCAGAGCCAGGATTTCTATGATGTTGTCAGAGATGGCCGTGTCCAAACCTTGGTTCGATGGGCGTCTGAGATAAACGGTGCATTTCAATTGGACAAATCAAGAAATATTCACATGATTAGAAAAAGGCCTGGTTGATTGGTGGTTAATGCAGGGACTTACTGCATAATATCTAACTTATTGGGGATGATGATAACCCATAGTCACCTATTCAGGGCAGTGACTTTGTGAAGTGACTGAAGTGCTTCTCATGGTTTGTCGGTTTGCTGACCCTAAGGTGCCTGAGCACGATGTGCTGCTGACAAATCCACCGTACAGTGGTGACCATGTTGAGCAACTCCTGCGTTTCTGCCGCAACTTGTTGCTGACAGTCCAAGCTTGCAGATAGCCACAAACAGAGGAAGTTAATATCACCATAGATCAAATACATGTCGAAGGGCAATTCGGAACCTCAGGTCCAGGTGAAATGCTGAGGTTGATGATTTTCTGAGATTCACTTAGATGTCCTTAAAGCGGTTCCAAAGATGACACACACACACAACAACCACAACAACAACAACAACAACAACAACAACAACAACAACAACATCAACAACATCAACATCATGTATATATATATGTAACATACTGATTGATTGATTGATTGATTGGTTGGTTGATTGATTGATTGATTGGTTGATTGATTGACTGACTGACTGATTTGATTTGTTTTGATTTGATTTGATTTGATGGACAATATAAGCACAGCTCCCTCTTTAGTCGATCTGTTGCCTCCGACAGCAGGACAATACACTGTAGATTTCTCCCCAGTCCCAGCAGTGTAAGAACAGTGGATACAGTGGCTGAACCATACTCCAAGTTCTATAGAGAAAGTGAGGCTCCAATGGGAAGCCTTTCCTCTTACTGATGCCCAACTATTTCTGCGCAAAGGATTTCTACGAGGTCAGAGCTTTGAACTTGCGGGATGATTGGGAGAGGGAAACGGACATGGGGTGAGCATTCCGGAATAGTTCTGACATTTCCAGGGACTGCGATCTACTTATCCGTATCCACTCGACATTTTGGAGGTTCACAGATTATTGAAAAGTCATTTGCCGTGCTAAAACTGGGCTGCAAACTCTGGCTGTCTCATTCCTCCGCTGGCGTGCAGGAGGCATTGGGTGGAGCCGCAATGGCAAAGAAGGTCCTGTATCTTTGCCCGCGTTGCTTGATGGAGTCCGCAGTATGCAATAGTCTGTAAGACAAGATATTGCCAGACAACTAGTATCATGTAGTAACTAGTTAGACTAGTCAGAGTGTCCACAGTCAATGAAAAGTACCAGAACTGCAATTACTTCATGTCTTGTACCTGTACGCTAAGAGAGTGGAGCCGCATTCAGCCTACCATGTAGTGGCACTTGAGAAGTCTGCCAAGCGGATCTGAGGGAAGCGATACTTCTACTGGACGCCTAAAGGTTTGCGCAAACGTGGCAAGGTACAAACACAACACGCAGGGGCAGGAGGCTCTGTGATCAAGTCGCCGGTGTGAGTGAATGGGACTACACCTAGTTTTTGAACAGGCATTCTGGGGTAGATGCGGGACTCTGCATATCCCCTCATCGGGAAAAAAAACATTTCCGCTGGCTCGTGTGCGTGTTCAAAGACACGGTGTCAGGTGTAAACTTTGCACCCACCTCAAATCGTAGAACTTCAGCATTAATTATGTTCTTCTCTGTTCTCTTCAACCCTTAATCTGAGAAACATTCAGTAGCCGCTGATTGCTGCGTTATGAATATTTGTTGCAGGCAACCGCACTTCGCCTTTCATCAGCTTCTGGTTCTTAGACCTGGATCCACTAATCTCCGCGAAAGCTTTGCTGCGCTGGTGGCAGGAAAGCTGTCCATGGTCTATGGATTGGTGAAACAGTGAAACTGATGAACAGACAAGACAAGTACACAGCCAATGGAAAGCTGGGCTGCACACTATTGCACACTTTCATTGATGAACCAGGATTTGTCTGCAGACTGAAGCGTCAGAACATGGAGCTTTGTCATTTTCATTGACAGTCAACAGTCAACACATGTCAGCACTGACACATTTTTTTTGCGGTTGATTTTCAGGAGAACGATCAGGACAGCGCTTGCAAGCTGTGCCACCTGGCTTAAGCTATGCAGAAGAGGCACCGCTCTCTTTTGTGGGGACTCGTCGAATGCGGCATATTTTACGCGTGTCCTTTTACCTAGGCAAACTTGCGGATTTGCCAGCTGCTTGCAAGCCAAAGTGAGAAAGCCAAAGATGCTGCGAAAATGATGCTGATGCAGCGCGTTTCAGCGAGCTTCAGCTGGGAGTTTTGTACAATTGGAAAACCACGGAGTCAGAGTTTCCAAGCATTTCCGAACTATGTGTGCTCAAAAGCAAACATAGGCAGTTTTGGAATTGAACATTTGCATACATTTGCTAGATTTACAGTGTAGCATTACTTAGCTTTCTTTGGCTAAACACTTGAAGAAGCAACCAGTTGAACCATGATGCTGTGCCATATAAAAGAGGAGAGACAATTGCATTGACAGTTATTGACAACACGGACCATCACCCCATGTCGCCCGTTGAGCACCACATACTGTAGCTTGCGGTTGCATCTGGGAGAGATGTTCCCGTCGTTTCACTTGTGCAAGGCCGGAGCAGACAGCTGCTGCCGGGCTGCCGCCAATGTTCCGGCGGAAGTGATTCAGTCAGAGGGGCGAAGTTTGGAGACGCCCGCGCCACCAATCGGAGATGACAGAGACGATCCCGAGAATGTGAGAAATGTGAGAAATGTGAGCCTGGAGATCTCATATTCTGAGGAGCTGGCCCCGATAGAGGAAGAGCATTCGGGACGATCATGGGCATTACCGGCATCACCGAGCTGTCAGAGCGTTGGTTGGAGGAAGATGATGACCATGCGACACATGGAGATTGACTTTGAAATCCTGCGCGGAATTCCCCTGCATCGCGCACTTCGGCAGCCGGAACTTTGGACGTCTCCGCATGAAATCCGCCGCACCAATCGTGCTGCTCAAGTGTGGGACCTTTCGACCAGGGTATCGAGCTTGGATATCTTCTTGTCGCATTCATGGAAATCAAAAGGCAGGTGGAAAGTCCTTGCTTTGATGATGCAAACCGGTTGGCTTCATGGACTTCTGGGTTGGTCGGTTGGGCTGGCTGTCATGTTGTGTTTACGAGCTTTTGGAATGGTCAGTGACACATGGAAGAATCTTGATTTCATCGTTGCTGGTCGCCACATCACAGCGGATCTGAGTATTTGGACGGTGATTTCTGCCGAAGTTTTTATGGTGCTTGGTTTGTGTCTCTCTCCATACATGCCATTGAAGACACAAATGTGCTTTTTGGATGTGGCATGTATTCACCAGGAT